>Ga0187892_10000316_pt1 | contig 128225 bp, 111 predicted proteins | sample MA1701073metaG_FD_139345 | JGI IMG/M metagenome (GOLD analysis project Ga0187892, IMG submission 139345) | Bio-ooze microbial communities from a basaltic lava cave in the Kipuka Kanohina Cave System on the Island of Hawaii, USA - MA170107-3 metaG ... | reverse complement strand
TCCCCCTCCGGGTGCTGAAGACGGACGGCGTCCGTGAGACCCCACCCGAGGAGACCGGCGAACCGCGCGCGCGCCTCGGCGTGGGTGAGCACCGTGTCCCGCCACTCCTCGGGCCGGGCGACGTCGCGGTCTTCGGGCGCGACGTTGAAGTCGCCGCACAGCGCGAGCGGCGTGCTCGGGATCGCCTCGCGCGCGAGCCACGCGCGGAGGCGCTCCAGCCAGGTGAGCTTGTGGGCCCACTTGTCCGAGCCCACCGCCTGGCCGTTCGGCACGTACACGCTCGCCACCCGGACCCCGCCGACCGAGGCCGAGACCAGCCGGGCTTCGGGGTCGTCGGCCCCGTCCTCGAGCCCGCGCCGCACGTCTTCGAGCGGCGCGCGCGCCAGAATCGCCACGCCGTTGTACGTCTTCTGCCCGTACACCGCGCAGTGCCAGCCTGCGCCCTCCAGCTCCAGGCGCGGGAATTCGTCGTCTGCGACTTTCAGCTCCTGGAGGCAGACCGCATCAGGCCGCTCCCGGTCCAGCCACGTGACGAGCCGGTCGAACCGGGCGCGAATCGAGTTGACATTGTAGGTTGCCAGCTTCATCGGCGTGGTAAGGTAACGGTCCGCCGGAACGCGCGGCACCAACGGCTGTCGATGTGCGGCGTACCAGGCCGGTGCGTCGAGCGCCCCCACGTACCACGGAGGAACACGGTGACCACCCGCGTGTGCATCGGTGTGCTCGCCGGCCTCGCCGCCGGCCCGCTGCTCGCCCAGCAGCCGGCGCGGCGCGATTCCACGTCCCGCCCTCCCGCCCCTCCCCCCCCCCAACTCGAGCCCATCACGGTCACGGCCACGCGTTCCGCCCTCGGCCTGTTCGACGTTGCGGCCGCGGTCACGGTCGTGCCGCCCGACGCGTTCAACCGCGGCGGCGGGTACGGCCTGGACCGCGCGTTGCGGCTGGTGCCGGGGGTGCTGGCACAGTCGCGCACCGGCAATCACGACATCCGGCTGGTCATTCGCGGGTACGGAGCGCGCGGCGCCGGCGACCGCTCCAACTCGGGCACCTCGCGCGGCGTGCGCGTCCTCCTCGACGGCATCCCCGAAACCGAGCCCGACGGGCGGACCGCCTTCGACCACGTGGACCTGGCGACCGCCGAGCGGGTCGAAGTGGTCCGCTCCAACGGCTCGGCGTCGTGGGGCAACGCCGCGGGCGGCGTCGTCAACCTCGCGAGCGTCCCGGCCCTGCCCCGCTTCGCCACCGCGGGCACGACGGTCGGCGGGTTCGGCCTGCGCCGCGCGGTCCTGCGCGGCAGCACGCTGCTGGGCTCGGGCCAGCTGTTCGGCAGCGCGACGCATACCGCGTACGAGGGCTGGCGCGCGCGCTCCGACAGCCGTCGCTCGCTCCTCAACGCGGGCCTGGTGACGCACCCGGACGATCACACGGTGGTACGCGTGCTCGCCGTCGCCGCCGACAACTTCTTCCGCGTGCCGGGCCCGCTCACCGCGGCCGAGGTGGCCGCCGATCCGAGGCAGCCGAACGCGACGTACGCGGCGCGCGACGAGCGCCGCCACAACCGCCTGGGCCGGCTCGCCGTCGTGCTCGACCGGCAGCCCTCTGCGGACCGCGAGATCACCGCGACGCTGTTTCTCAATCCCAAGCTCCTGCAGCGCTCGGAGCGCGGCACGTTCCGCGATTTCACCCGCTTTCACCTGGGAGGCAGCGGCTCGTACCGCGTCGGCGGCGCGCTGGGCGAGCGGACGCGCGGGGCGCTGATCGTGGGCGGCGACGCCGCCTATCAGGACGGCGCGATCCTGTTCTACAACCTCGGGCCGGGCAACGGGCGCGGCGACACGCTGCGCAACAACCAGCGCGAGGGCGCGCGCAACCTGGGCGTGTACGGGCAGGGCGAGCTGCGGATCGGGCCACTGCTGCTCAGTGCCGCCGCCCGGTGGGATCAGATCGCCTACTTCGCCGAGGACTACCTCAGTCCGGCCCTGGCTGCCCGCAAGGCCTTCGAGCGCGTGACGCCCAGGCTCGGCGTCACCTGGCGCCTGGGCTCCGAGCACAGCGTGTACGCCACGATGGGCGGCGGGATCGAAGCGCCCGCCGGCAACGAGACCGACCCCGCCGGCACCTTCGGCCAGGACACCGTCACCGCGTTGAACCCGCTGCTCGACGCGATCCGCTCCACGTCGTACGAGGTCGGCACCCGGCGGTGGCTGCGCCGGTCCGGCGGCCTGCTCCGCGCCGTCAACTATGACGCGGCGCTGTACCTGATCAACGTCACGAACGAGATCGTGCCCTATCGCGGCGGCCGGTTCTACTTCACCGCGGGCAAAGTCCGGCGCACCGGCGCCGAGCTGTCCGTCAGCGCGTTCGCGGCGGGCGGCCTGTCGCTCGAAACGGCCTTCACGCTCCAGCATCACCGGTACGCCGACTACGTCGTGGACTCGACCCACTACGGGGTCCCCGGCGCCACGGCCGACTACGCGGGCAACCGCGTGGTCGGCGTGCCCGACGTGATCGCCGTCGGATCGCTGGGCTGGTCGCCGCCCGTGACGCGGCCCGTCGCCATCCGGCTCACCGCGCAGCGGACGGGATCGTATTTCGTGGACGACGCGAACGCGGTGAGCGTCGCGCCATCCACGATCTGGGACCTCGCGATCGCCCTCGAACAGCCCGTGCCACTGGGCGCGGGGGTGGGACTGAGCGCTTCCTTGACGGTGAGCAATCTGGCCGGCACCCGCTACATCGGTTCCGCGTTCCTCAATCCCGACGTCGTGGGCGGTAACCCGGTGGCGTTCGAGCCGGGCGCGCCCCGGGCGGTGACGGTCGCCGCCTCGCTCACGTGGACCGGCGGGTCCGGCGGCCGCTGAGGCCTCCGGGGCGGCTCAGGCGCCGGGCTCCGCGTACCAGGTCGTGATCTCGGCGTCGGCGCGCCCGTCGCACCAGACGCGATAGCCGGCGCGCCGCAGCACCGCCGCGGCCGCGTCGGGCGCGAGACCGAGCGCCGCGAGCCGCGGCAGGTTCCGCTCGAACGCCGCGAACCGCACCCCCCGCTCGCCTAACAGCCCTTCGGCGCCCTCCAGCACGAGCGCGTCCGCTCCCTCGACGTCGATCTTGAGGAACGCGACCGCCTCGCCCGCCAGCACGCGGTCGAGCCGCACCACGTCGACGGTGTGCGTCGCGGCGCCCGCCGCCGCCGCCAGGCCGCCCCACCCCGTCTGATCCACGGGGCCGAGATCGAAGGGCAGGCGCCCGGCCTCGCGGCCCGCCGCGCACGCCAGCACCCGCACCCGGTCCGCACAGCCGTTCCGCGCGAGGTTGCCCCTCAGCGCCTCGAGGTTGCGGGGCGAGGCCTCGACCGCGACCGCGCGATTGTCGGCCCGCGCGGCCAGCCACAGCAGCGTGAAGTAACCCCAGTTGGCGCCGACGTCCACCAGCAGCCCCCCCCCGGCGCGCGCGCGCGCCGCCACGACCCGCGTGAGCCCGAGTTCGGTGAACCCGAGGAACGCGATCTCGCCGTGGGCGACATCGCCGGGGCGGAGCCGCATGCGCATCCCGGGCGCGAGGGCGAGTGCGGCGTCGCTGAACAGGTCGCCGCGCTCGGCGGCGCCGGCGCGAAAGAACCGGTGAAAAGCGAACGGCTGCAGGCGGCGGGGCAGGAGGCGCAACGCCAGAGGACGAGCCTCGCTCAGCGTGACCCTCGCCTCAATCCCGGCGGGTGACGTGCCACAACGCGAGCCACAGCGCCGGCAGCGCCCCGGACAGCTGCGCCGCGACGGACAGGTACCGCACGTCGCCGCCGGTCCGGTGCATGGACAAACCGAAGAGGAACATCTCCAACAGGAGCAGGGCGACGCACACCGCTCCGGCCCACACCGCCCGGCGCCTGGCGGCCCGCGCGACGGCTTCGGCGTGCGCCGCGCGCCGGATCTCGGCCTGCATTCGCTGCCCCGAGAGGACCAGCATGCCTATCAGATAGGGTCCGGGGGCCCGCCCGGCAAGGGCCGCCTCACCGCGCGCGACCCGGTCCGGGGATGTCAGGGCCGCGTCAGGGGCCGTTGCGACCGACCCGCGGCGCGCCGATCGTTGAACCATGGCCATGCCGCGGCTGCCCCGGGGAATCCCGACCGCCGCCCTGCTCCTGATCGCGCTCGGCCTCACGGGCCTGCTCGCGTTGCAGGCCGCGATGACCGAGCGCTACCAGCGCGCGCAGGCCGAGCGGGTGTTGCGCGACTACGCCCGGTTCGCCGCGGAGAGCTACGCGTTGCGGGCGGCCCAGCGGCTCTACTACGCGTTCGGCCCCGCGCTCGACGCCGTCGCGCGCGCGCGGCGCGGCTCCGGCGCGGCGCTGCCACGGCCCGCCGCGCTGGCCGCGGGGCAGCCCGAGCCGGCGGCGCTCTTCCTGCGCGCCGCAGATGCCGCCTTCGTGCTCGAACCCGGCGGCGTGCTGCGGTGGGGAGCCGCCGGCGCCGACGGCGCCGCGCTGCGCGCCTGGATCACCGACACGATCGCCGCGGATCGGCCCCGTTACGGCCCGGGCTGGATGTTCGCGGTCGTGACGGGGCGCCCGGCGGGGCACCCGCGCCTGATCGCGTACCGCGTCGAGCGGCCGTCACACACCGTGATCGGTCTCGCGGTGCCGCCGGAAGCCTTGCATCCGCCGCTCGCCGCGGCCGCGCGCGCCCCGCTGCTGCCCGAAGCGCTGGCCGGCGGCGTGGCGCCGGACTCGCTCGGCGTGGTGATCGTTCGCGGCGCCGGCAATACGGCGCTGTTCCGGTCGTCGCCGGTCGCCGAGTCACGGTTTCTCGGCCGCGCGCCGTTCGGCGAGTACTTCGGCGACCTGGCCGTGGTCGTCGCGCTGCGCGAGGCCTCGGCGGGACGGCTCGTGATCGGCGGTCTGCCCCGCTCGCGCCTGCCGTTCATCCTCGCGTTGTTCGTCCTGAGCGTGGCGCTGTTCGCGGCGGCCCTGGTGCAGCTCTCCCGCGAGCGCGGGCTGGCGCGGCTGCGCGCGGACTTCGTGTCCGGCGTGTCGCACGAGCTGCGCACCCCGCTCGCGCAGGTGCGGATGTTCGCGGAAACGCTGCTGTTGGGCCGCGTGCGCTCGGAGGACGAGCGGCGGCGCTCGCTCGAGATCGTGGACCAGGAGGCGCGGCGTCTGTCGCACCTGGTGGAGAACCTGCTCCATTTCTCGCGCACCGAGCGGCGGGGCCTGCGCCTGGCGCCCGAGCGCGCCAGCCTCGCGCCGCTCCTGGCGGACATCGTCGAAGCGTTCCGGCCGCTCGCGGCGAACCGGCGCGCGACCATCCGCGTCGAGTCGGCGGGCGACGTGGTCGCGCCGGTGGACGCCGCGGCATTCCGGCAGGTCATCCTCAACCTCCTCGACAACGCGGTGAAGTACGGGCCCGAGGGGCAGGTGGTCCGGGTGCGGCTCACCGCCGAGGACGGCGAGGCCCGCGTGGCGGTCGAGGACGAGGGGCCCGGGATTCCCCCGGCCGAGCGCGAACGGGTGTGGCGGCGGTTCTTCCGGCTCGAGCGCGACCGCGGCACCGCGGTCGCGGGGACCGGCATCGGGCTCGCGGTGGTGCGCGAGCTGGTTACGCACCATGGCGGCCGCGCCTGGATCGAGGAGGCCGCCGCCGGCACCCGCGTGGTGATCGCGCTGCCGGTGAACGGCTCGCGCGCGTGACGCGGATCCTCGTCATCGAGGACAACCCCAACCTCGCCTTCGGCCTGCGCAACAACCTCGAGATCGAAGGCTACGAGGTGGACGTCGCCGCCGACGGCGAGGCCGGCCTCGCGCGCGCCCGCACGTCGGCGCCGGATCTCGTCATTCTCGACCTGATGCTGCCGCGGATGGACGGGTTTCGCGTGCTGCGCGCGCTCCGCGGCGACGGCGTACGGATACCGGTCCTGGTACTCACGGCACGTGGCGACGAGGCCGACAAGGTGCGCGGCCTGAAGCTGGGCGCGGACGACTACGTCACCAAGCCGTTCGGCGTCCTGGAACTCCTGGCCCGGGTCGAAGCGCTGCTGCGACGGGCGTCGCACGGCGGGGGGGGGACCGACGCGCCGGTGCTCGCCCTGGGCGACCTCGAGATCGCGCCCGCCGCCCGCACCGTGCGGCGCGCCGGCCGCGCGGTGAGCCTGTCGCCGAAGGAGTTCGATCTCCTGGTGGCACTGGTCCGGCGGCCGGGCGCGTTCGTATCGCGCGTCGAGCTGCTCACGGAGGTGTGGGGCTACCGCGCCGGCGTCACCAGCCGCACCGTGGATACTCACATCGCGTCGCTGCGCCGAAAGCTGGAGCCCAACCCCGGCGCGCCGCGCTACGTACTCACCGTGCGCGGCCGCGGCTATCGGCTCGCCACCGACCGCGAGTGAATGCTAGTCCCGCACGAACTGGATGTTGATGGCGACCAGCTCGTCCTCGAACCAGCCCACCAGCCGGCCGATGAGCTTCTCGGCCAGATAGAAGTGGTCCGCGCCCCTGGCGGGCACGACGCGGGCCACCAGGATCCCGCCCGCGCCCTTCACTTCGACATACCCGCCCTTCACCCGGCCCTTGTGGCGGAGCCGGGTGCGCGCCCGGTTCGCCCAGAACCAGGTACTGGCACCGTGCCGGATCCTGCTCTTGAGCAGCTTGTGCGCGTCGAGGTCGCCGCTGGGTACCACCTGGATCTGGATCACGTTGGGCTCCGGAGAGGGCGTCGCCGCCGTGAGAGGCAATAGCCGCGGCGGCCGCCGCCTGTCAAGCGATCAACCCGCGAGCCCGTCGCGCCCGCGTACCGTCATCATGGTCCCCATCATCGTGGCGACGTGGCGCTCGGCGGTGCCCTCGCGCATCAGCCCGTCGGCGGCGCACACCGTGACCGTGCGTCCGGCCCGGATCACGCGGCCGCGCGCGAGGAACAGCTCGCCGCGGGCCGGGGCCAGCAGGTTGGTCTTGAACTCGATGCTGAGCACGGCGGCGTCGGCCGGCATCAGGGTGTAGGCCGCGTACCCGCAGGCGCTGTCGAGCAGCGTGGCCACGATCCCCGCGTGCAGGAACCCGTGCTGCTGGGTGAGATCGGCGCGGAACGGAAGCTCGACGTCCACTTCCCCCGGCGCCACTCTGGCCAGCGTCGCCCCGAACGTGTGCATCACGGTCTGGCGGGCGAAGCTGTCGCGCACGCGGCGCTCGAAGTCGCGGTCGGCAGGCGCGAACGGCGCCGGGCTCACGCGTCCTCCGGTGAGGTACCCATGGCCACAGAGTGTGCTGTTGCCCCACCGATCGCAAATCGGCCCCCGTGATCCGGGGGCCGACAGGGAGCCGCGAGGCACAGCGGTCAGCGCCCAGGCGTGCGCGTCACAGCGACGCCCCAGCCTTCGGGGTCGTCCGGCGGATCCGCGTTCCACTCGCCGTAGGCATGCGAGCCGTCCGACCGGTACCGCAACACGTAGCTGCCGGCGCGCAGGTGCACGAGGCCGTCGTGGACACGGTTCTTGCGGGCGCCGCCCGCATGCTCGGTGGTCCGATAGGTCATCTCCCAGACCACGCGGCCCGTGCCCGCGTCCTCGATCCAGGCATAGTCGTACATCTCGCCGTCGCCTTCGCCGATGGCGTACACCCGCACCGTGGCGTCCTGGTCGAGGCGGAATCCGCTGCGCGCGCGGGCATCGTTGCCGATGCGCACCAGCTCCGCCAGGGCGTCGCCGCGACGGCCCCGCTCGAACGGCGCCACGGCGTCGCGGTCCAGCCGACCGCTCGAGGGGAACACGCTGACACCCCAGTACCGGCTCTCGGCCGGCGGCGCGTCGTTCCAGTCGCGGGCCGAGTGCGAGCCGTCGCTCGCGTAGTAGACCAGGTAGCTTCCCGCCTCCAGCCGCACCGTGCCGTCGAACAGGCGGTTCTTCTCCGCCCCGCCCGCGTGCTCGGTGTCCTCGTACCGCATGGTCCACACGCGGCGGCGCGTGCCGACGTCCACGATCCACGCGTAATCCACCATGTCGCGCTCCACACCCTCGCCGATGGCGTAGATGCGGACCTCCATGGGCCGGCGCAGCGTGAAACCCTCCGACACCAGCTCATCGTCGCCCACGCCGATCAGCGACACGAGTGTCTGTCCGGCCGGGACGGGCTCGTACGTGAACGGGCGCACCCGCTCCCGCGCCGCCTGGTCGGCGATGCGCAAGCTCAGCCCCCAGCGCTCGGGGTCCACGGGCGGCACGGCGTTCCATTCCACCAGGTCGTGCGAGTTGTCGGCCACGAAGTAGGCCACGTACCGGCCGGCCGGGAGGCGCAGCGTTTCGCGCACCACGCGGTTCTTGTGCGCGCCGCCGGCGTGCCCGGTGCGGCGATAATCCATCCGCCAGACCTGGGCCCGCGTGTCGGCGTTCAGGATCCACCCGAAGTCGTAGGCGCCGGCCCGATTCAGTTCGCCGACACCGATGACCTCGATCTCCGTCGGCCGCTCGAGCTCGAAGCCGTACCGGGCGGACGCGCCCGGCCCTGCCGGACGGACCGTGGCGAGCACCGAGGCCGTGAACACCCGCTCGGCGTCCTCGAGCTCGCGGGACGCGGCGGCGTGGCCGTCGCCGCGGATGGTCAGCGCGAAATCCCGGTACGCGCCGTCGTCCACATAGGGACCGCCGTAGCGCACCGCGCGCCGGCGGCGTGCGATGCCCCGCAGCACGTCGCCGACGTTGAAGTCGCCGCCGTTGATCGACGTGGCCGGATAGGAGCCGTAGTGCGCCACGTAGACGCCGGCCGGCAGGGTGACCGTGCCGTCGAAGCGCCGGAGCCCGTTGCGCGAACGCCGGGTCTCGACCTCACGCAGGTCCCAGACCACGTCGCGGGTGCGCGCATCGATGATCCACGCGGCTGCCGGCCACGTGTCCCGCTCTTCGTTGTCCCGGTGCCACGACTCGCTGTCCCGGCCCCAGCGCGGCTCGCGCCCGCGCCTCGGCTCGGCCCCGACGGCGTCGATGCGCAGCGTCTGCTGGCCCGCCAGCACGAACGCGGCGGTGCGGTGCTCGCGCGGCGTGAGATCTTCGATGCTCACCAGAACGTTCTGGGCGGCGACGACACCTGCGGACGACGCGGCGATCAAGCCGAGGACGACGGACCGTTGCAGAATGGCACGCGCGCGCATCGGATGCCCCGATTGGAGGTCGATACTTGGACAACGGGTTGGGGGCCGGCGTTGTTTCGCCGGTTCCGGCTAGCGGCCCCGGAGGCTGTCGAGGCTGGCCCGCGCCTGCCGGAACTGCGGGCTGAGGCGCAGCGATTGCTCGTACGCGGCGCGGGCGCTGTCGGGCAGGCCGAGCTGCACGAAGGTCTGGCCGAGTCGCCACCAGGCGGCGGCCGCTGTGAACGTGGGCTCGCCGGCGGGCGGAACGGGGCGCGCGAGGACGTGCCGGAGCGAGGCCTGGGCGCGCGCGGGGTCGCGGCGGAGCACCACGAGGCTGCGCGCTACGCCGAACCGCGCGACCACGTCGGTGGTATCGCGCGCCAGCACCGATTCGAAGACGGCGAGCGCCCGCTCCGGCCGGTCGGTCTGCGACCAGTGTCCGGCGACGCTGAGCTGGGCGACGCGGTCCGTCGGGCGGCTGCGCCCGAACGCTTCGATGATCGAGTCCCCCCGCGCCCGGTCGAGCTCGTTCCCGCGCCGCAGCACGCTCACGACCAGAAAGGTGCCACGCGACTCGTCGACTCGCCGGACCCGCTCGGCCAGGACGAGCGCCGAGTCCCGGTTCCCACCCGCGATGCCGGGCGCCTGCGCGAGGTATCCGGCGAGGCCGGCCAGGTAGCGGACGCTGTCGGGCGCGAGCTCCACCGCGCGGGCGAAGCCCGCCCTGGACCGCCGCGCGAAGCCCATGGCGCCCAGCCCGCCGGCCGCACCCGCCTTCGAGCCGGCGATCTCGCCCAGCCAATAGTGCGCCTCCGCCCGGTCAGGCTCGGCGTCGACCGCCGCCTGGATGGTCGCCAGCGCGCTGTCGAGCTGGTTGCGCCGCAGCATCGCCTGTGCACGCTCCACGAGGTCCTGTGCCGCCACCGGGCGCGAGGGAGCCAGGAGAATGTACGCGAGAACGACGGCTGCGCTCCGACCCGACCTGAGCGCACCCCGTGAGGACCACAGACGGTGTTCCAGCGACGGCTCCGCTACTTCGGTGCGTTGGGTTCCAGCGACAGCGATGCAGAGTTGATGCAGTAACGCTGCCCGGTCGGCTTGGGACCGTCCGGAAAAACGTGGCCGAGGTGAGCGCCACACCGTTTGCAGTGCACCTCGACCCGGCGCATGCCGAGGCTCATGTCGGTCTCCTCCTCGACCCGGTCCGGTTGCAGCGGCTGAAAAAAGCTGGGCCAGCCGGTGCCGGACTCGAACTTGGTGTCGGAGGAGAACAGGGCCTCGCCGCAACACACACAGCGGTAGGTCCCGGCGTCGTGGCAGTCCCAGTAGGCGCCGCTGAACGCGCGCTCGGTACCCTGCTCGCGCGTCACCCGATACTGCTCGGGGGTCAGCTGCGCCCGCCACTCCGCGTCCGGCTTCTGAACTTTGTCGGCCATCCCCAGCAAAAAACCGCCGGCGGGCCGCCGGTGTCAAGCGGCGCGCGCGCCGTCAGCGCGCGCGCACCCGCACCGTAACCGGAAGCCAGGTCTCCGGCCGACGGACCTGGTTGACCTCGAGCACGTACCTTCCCGGCCCCGACTCCACGACGCGGGTCGCGGCGTCGAGCGTCGAGTCACCCGGCGCCAGCGTCGCCTGCATCGAGAAGCCGGCGCACCGCGCGAACGGGTCGGTGACGGACAGCGAGCCCCGCAGGCCGGGACCGCAGATCGAGACCTCGAGCGGCTGGCTGGTCGCCGAGCCCACGTTCGTGAGCACGGTCGTCACCACGATGGTGTCGCCACTGGCCGGTGCGGCCGGAGTGATCCGGACAGTCTGTACCAGGTTCGGATGGCCCGGTAGGGACTGCCGGATCTCGCCCGGCGGGTTCGCCGACGGCAGCATCGGCCCGCCCGGCTCGCACGAGGCGGCCGCGAGGGCGGTGACGGTGAGCGACGCGACCCAGGCGCGTTTCATGCCTTCTCCTACCCTGCGTCGGGCCGGGGGGTCACTCCGATCAATCCACAAACGCCCACAGCAGCTCGCGGCTTACCTTGTCCAGCTCGCCCGGTCGGGTCACGTGGTACAGATCACCCGCGACGTCCTTGATCAGGTACCCGCCGCCCGACAACTCGCGGGGCCAATCGTCGAGCCGGGTCTGGAACGAGCGCGGTCCGTGGCGCGTCTCGACCCGCCAGTGACGCACCTCGACCTCCTCTTCGACGGCCAGGACGCGGGTCACCGTGAGCACGAACCCGGCCAGCACCAGGGCGTCCTCCAGCGCCCGGCGCGAAGCCGGGTCGAGCGCCGACGTATCCTCGACCAGCGCGACCTCGTCCTCGTCGTCGTTCCGGAGCGACAGGAACCTCCCGGGCTCGGTCCACGGGAACGCCTGCCGCACCCACACCACCGACTCCACGCCGTCATGCAGGGCGGCAAGCCGCCCATCGGCGCGCGGAGCAAGCACCAGCTCAGCGGTGCCCGTTCGAGCCCCCCCGACATCCTCCGCGTCCCGCCTGCCCGTCATCACTGCGACCATGTCGAGCTCCTTTCCGTACCGGCGCCATGTCCCTCCCTCCCCTCCTTCCCGTCCTTCCCGTCCTTCCCCTCCTTCCCCTCCTTCCCCTCATTCCCTTCCTTCCCCTCCTTCCCGTCCTTCCCCTCCTATTGCAGTTGCACCTGCATCTCATACAGCCTGCGGTACACCCCATCGGCCCGATTCAGCAGCTCCCGATGGGTCCCGCACTCCACCAGGCACCCATCCTCGATCACCAACAGCCGCGACGCTTTGCGCAGCGTGGAGAGCCGGTGCGCGATGGCGAACACCGTGCGCCCGGCGATCAGCCGTTCGAGCGCCTCTTGAATCGCGCGCTCGGTCTCGGTGTCGACGCTGCTCGTCGCCTCGTCGAGAATCAGGATCCGCGGGTCGTGCAGGATCGCCCGCGCGATCGAGACGCGCTGCCGCTCCCCGCCCGACAGCGTCTGCCCGCGCTCGCCGACCACGGTGTCGTAGCCGTGCGGCAGCTTGCAGATGAAGTCGTGCGCGTTCGCCGCGCGCGCCGCCGCCACCACGTCGGCCGCCGAGGCCTGCGGCAGGCCGTAGCGGATGTTCTCCAGCACCGTGCCGTGGAACAGGTACGGATCCTGGAGCACCATCCCGATCTGCCGGCGATAGTGCCCGCTGTCGAGCCGCCGCACATCGACGCCGTCGACGAGCACGCGGCCGCCGGTGACGTCGTAGAACCGCGCGATCAGGCTCACCAGCGTGGACTTGCCGCCGCCCGACGGCCCCACCAGGCCGATCAGCTCGCCCGGCTCGACCTCGAAACTCACGCCCTTCAGCACTTGCCGGACGCCGTCATACCCGAACGACACGGCGTCGAAGGTGATCCGTCCCTGCACCGGCTCGAGCCGCACCGGCTCCGCCTCGTCGCGGATCTCCGGCTCGGTGTCGAGCACCTCGAAGATCCGGTGCGCGGACGTCGTGGCACGGTTCATCGTCCGCGCCATCTGGCCGAGGATCTCGATCGGCCACATGAACATCGTGGTGTACAGCAGGAACGAGACGAACGTCCCCAACGGCAGCGCCGGGCCGCGGCCCAGGAGCCGCGGCACCGCGACTACCCACACCAATACCGAGGTCGCGTGCAGCGCCAGCACCAGCAACGGCCAGAACGTCGTCCACAGCCGGTGCACGTCGTTGATCTCGTCCGTGACGTCGTCGTTGTAGCCGCCGAAACGGGATACCTCCCGCGACTCCTGGTTGAACGCCTTCACCACGCGCACGCCAGGAATCGTGTCCGACAGCACATCCGTGAGGCGGGTCCACTTGCGCCAGGTGCGCAGGAACCGCCGGTTGAGCGCCTCGCCGTGCCGATAGATCGCCCAGCAGAACAGCGGCACCGGCACCGTCATGATGAGGCCGAGCTGCCAGTCGAGCGCCAGCAGGACCACGGCGAGACCGACGAGCATGACCAGCGACAGCGACACGTCCACGACGCCGAACGCCAGGAACTCCCACAGCCGGTCGGTATCCGACGAGACGCGCGTGATCAGGCCGCCCGTCCGCTTGCGCGCAAAGAACGACAGGCTGAGCCGCTGGATGTGCTCGTAGAGCTCGGCCCGCAGGTCGCGCGTCACGCACTCGCCGAGCACCGCCAGCAGCCGGAGCCGCACCACGGCCGCGGCCTGCATCACCAGATACACGGCGGCCATCGCCGACACGGCGATCGCCGCCAGCGTCCCCGCGCGCCCGGCGTCGAGGGTGCCGTCCTGCGCGGGCCGGACGACGCGGTCGAGCAGGTAGCCGGCGAGGTACGGCGGCACCAGCCCGACGGCCGTGATCACCACGGCGGCGCCCATGCCGATCGCGAGCGGCCGGCGATACGGAAGCAGGTACCCGAGCAGGCGGCGCAGCACCGCCACCTGCCGGCCGGCCACCAGCGCCTGCGCGTCCCGGATCGGGCGCGCCACCGCGTCGGCGTACGCGTGATCCGGCTCCACGGGCGGCACGGCCCGGCCCTCGAGGACCTCCTCGAGCACGAATCGGATGTTCTCGATCGCGCCCCGCTGACGCGTGGTGTAGCGCACCACCAGGAGCGGCGGGTCGCCCGCCGCGCCGAGGATCGTGAGCGTGCCGGCGGACAGCCCGGGAGACTCCCGGACGGCTGTGATGCACGACCGCTCGCAGAGCCGGATATCCCAGCCCTCGCCGGCGCGGCGCGCGAGCGCCACGTGGCGCGGGCCGAGCGTGAGCCAGGCCTCGGTGAGCTGGAGCGCGTGGTCCAGGTCCGCGAACGCGTAGAGCTGGACGGGATCGCCGCCCATGGCCGCCTCGAGGCTCCGCCGCAGCTCGGCCGGCAGGCGCGCGGGCTGGCCCGTGTAGCGGGCAACGATGTCCTGATTGAGCTCGAGCGGCGTTACGTCCATTGCCGTGATCTCCGTGGTACGAGCAAACGAAACGGCCTTCCGGGTGGCTGGAGCACCCGGAAGGCCGGATCACGACAACGGTTCCGTGACTTCTAGGGTGCTCGTTTCCTCACGATGGCATCGCCGATACGCGGCGACGCGAGCGGGCACACTACGCCCATGGCCGCCTGGAAACGCGGCGTCGACGCGGTGCGAATGAGTCGATAGGTCATCACGACAAACCGATCCTTTGCTGAGGCTCCTCAGCCAACCTACGAAACCCCGGGTCCCGCGGCAAGAGTGCGGAACGAAACAGGGCTCAGCTGCGACCCAGGTTGAAGGTGAAGGGCGTCTGGACGAGCACGCGGACCGCATGGCTGTTGAAGCGCGCGGGACGATAGCGGCAGGTCGCGACGGCGCGCCGCGCGGCCTCCTCGAAGTGCGAATGCGTGGACTGGATGGCGCGAATGCTCGTGGCATCGACCCGGCCCAGCGTGTCCACCACGAACTGCAGCAGCACTCGGCCTTCGACCCGAGCCGCGCGCAACATCACCGGATAGGCCGGTGCCTGGCAGGAATTGGGGACCAACACCGGCCGATCGGCGACCGCGTTTTCCGCGAGGACCTGGGAATCGTTGGAGGCGGTCGTCTGCGCCGCGAGCCCCGCCGTTCCCGACAGCAGTAACCCCATGGCCAGACAGGCGATACGTACTCTCATCGTGGTTCGATCCTCGTTACGGGTGAAGGCGCTCTCTGACCCCAGAAAACGCGGCCCGGCCGCCGGGGTGTTCCCGGCGGCCGGGTCCACAACCAATCGGCGGGCAAGGTAACTGGTCGGGGTCCCTTTTTGTACCCCCCGAAGCCTCCGCCCTGTCCGTGCCCCCGTGCCCCGGTGCCCCGCCTTCAAGGGACCAGGAGATCCCCCGCCGCGACCAGGAGCGACAACCACCGCGCCTCCGACTCGCGCGGGTGGGCGTCGTTCGTGGTGTTCACCGCCGTGATGACGGCTTCCCGCGTCTCACGGTTGACGTACAGGAGCGATCGGAATCCTGCCTGCTCGCCGGTATGGCCGACGAGGGTCGTGCCGCGCACCGGCCGGAGGAAAAACGACAGGCCCATCGTCTCGGCACTCGCGCCGCCGACGGGGACCACCGTGCGCCACATCTCCTCCAGCGAGCTGTGGCGCAACACGGTCTCGAAGCGCCGCCGCACCGCGGCGTCGGTGCCCGCGGCATCGGTGAGGAATGCCGCCCAGACCGCGACGTCGGAGAGCGGCGCGTTCCACCCGCCGTTGGGGATGGTGATGCCCGGATCGAACTCGCGTCCGTTGGCCCCCGTCCGCTCCCGGCCGCTCGAGTCGCGGTCGAGCGTGTAGTTGTTCGAGCGATCCGCCGCGAGGTGATACGGGCTGGCGCCGAAGTAGCTGCGGTGCATGCCGAGGGGCGTCCAGATGTTCTTGTAGATGTAGGACTGGTACGGATCGCCGGTGATGATCTCGAGGATCCGCGCGAGATAGATGAACGCGGGGTTGCTGTAGCCGTAGCGCGATCCCGGCGCGAACAGGACTTCCTGGTACGGCATCATCGCCACGAGCTGGTCCCACCGCGTCGGCTCGAACGGCTGCCACGGGTGCCGGCGGTACGGCCACGTGGGGTTCTGGAATCCCGACGAATGCGACAGCAGCATGCGCACCGTGATCGCGTCCATCGAGCCGAACCGGTTGCGGAGCTGGCGCAGCTCCGGAATCCAGCGGGTCACCGTGTCGTCGAGCGAGAGGAGGCCGCGGTCGCGCAGCTGCAGAATCGCGACGGCGGTGAGGGTCTTGGTGATGGAGCCGTAGTGGAAAATCGAGCGCTCGGTGATCGGCTCGCGGCGCTCGCGGTCGGCCATCCCGCGCTCGTAGTGGGCGACGATACGACCGTCGCGGACCAGCACCGCGGCGCCGCCCACGACGCTGTCCTGGGCCAGGAACATCTCGAAGGCGCGGGTGAAGGTGTCCCACCCTCGCGGCTGCTGGGCGAGGGCGAGAGCGAGGGCGGCGGGCACGGCGTGGAGGATCATGCCCCAAGCTGCGGCCGGCCCCGGACCCGCCGCAAGCACACCGGCGCGCCGGTGAATCCCCGTCGCCCGAGCGGCCGTAGGGGTTCCGTTGCTTCCCACATCGCCCGAGCTCATCCTGGCCCTGCGGGCCACCCGCCGCACGCCGCTCCTGACACTGGTCGCGGCCGTGTCCATCGCGATCGGCATCGGCCTCGCCACCGCGGCGTTCACCGTCGTGCGGGACACGACGCTCGGCCGTCTGCCCGTGCCGCACGGCGACCGCATCGTCGCGCTACGCGACGTCGATCGGGCGGGCGGGTGGGACGTGCCCGTCGAGCACGCCGAGTTCACGCGCCGCCGCGCGGCGCTTCGCTCCTTCGACGATGTCGCAGGCTACCGGACCCGGCGGCCGCTCGTGGAGCCGGCCGGCGGTGAACCGGGCGGCGGAACGGTGGCCAACGCCGCCTTCGTGACCATGAACGCGTTCAGCGTCCTCGAGGTGCAGCCCGTCGTGGGGCGGGGCTTCGACAGCGGTGACGCCGTCGGCGGCGACGCGATCGTGGTGAGCGACGCGTTCGCACGAACGTTGGCGGGCGCACCGCAGGCCGCGCTGGGTCGACGACTCGTGATCGAGGGTCAGTCGCGGACCGTGGTGGGCGTGATGCCTCGCGGGTTCCGGTTCCCCTTCGATCACGACCTCTGGCTCCCGTTGCCGCTCGCGCCGGCTGGCCCGGCCGCCGGCCCGCTCACGATGTTCGGCCGGCTGGCACCGCACGCCAGCCCGCGCGCCGCGCAGGGCGAGCTCTCGGTCGTCGCCGCCGCTGCTCCGGTCAGCGCCGACGCAACGGCCCCCCTGTCCCACCGGGTCGTGCGGTACACACGCAGCGCCATGGGCGCCAACGTCGAGGTGCTGTTCGCCTCCGTGGTCGCCGCGCTGGTGCTGTTGCTGCTCGTGTCAGCGGCCAACGTGGCCAACCTCCTGCTCGCGCGCACGGCGGCCCGCACCCGTGAGATCGCGGTACGCGCCGCCCTCGGCGCGTCGCGGGCCCGGATCGCGTTCCAGCTGTTTCTCGAGGCCCTCGCGATCGCGGTCGTCGGCGCCGCGCTCGGCCTGGCGGCCGCGCGGTGGGGACTGGCGTGGTTCCGGCGCACGGTCCCGGACCTGCCGTTCTGGGCGGACCTCTCGCTCGATCCGCTCGTCGTGGGCTTTGCGACGGCGCTGACCCTCGTCGCGGCCACCGTGGCCGGCGTGGTTCCGGCCCGGGGCGCGACCGGCATGGCCATCGGCGACGCGCTGAAGGAGGGCGGCAGGGGCATCCGGTTCGGACGCATCAACGCCGTGCTGGTCGCCGCCGAGCTCGCCGTGGCCGTCGGCTTCCTCAGCGGCGCAGCCACGCTCGGCCACGGCCTGATGGCGTTCGGCTATCGCGGATTCGGATTGCCGGCCGAGCGCGTATTGGTGGCGCAGCTGTACCACGGGCAGCCGCCCGCCCTCGAGGTCGCCGACGCGCCGACGGAGCGATCGGCGCGTCGCGCGGTTTGGCGGGAGTTCCTGGCGGAGAACCAGCGGACCCAGCGCGAGCTGGCCACGCGCCTCGAGGCGACACCAGGTGTTCGCGCGGTCGCGTTCGCTTCGCACCTGCCCGGCAACGAACCGGCGCCGGCCCTGGTGGAGGTCGAGCTCGGCGGCGCGGAGCCCGCGCGACGCCTGACCCGTCTGGTCGAGGTCGGCCACGGTTTCTTTTCGATGTTGGACGCGCGGCTTCTGCGTGGTCGCGGGTTCGACCTGCACGAGCTGGACGGCCGCGGCCACGTGGCGATCGTCAACGCCCCGTTCGCTCGAAGGATGTTCGGCGCCGCGGACCCCCTTGGCCGGCGCGTGCGGCTGGTGACGCCCGGCACGGGCGGTGCCCCGGACAGCGCCGGGGCGTGGCTCGAGATCGTCGGCATCGCGCCGGACCTCGGCCTCAACCCCGGTGACCCCGCGCGGGCCGACGGCATCTACGTGCCGCTCGAGCCGACCAACGTCGTGCGCATCGCGATCCGCACCGACGCGGATCCACGCGCCCTCGTGCCGGTGCTTCATCGCCAGGCGCTCGCGTTGCCCGCGCCGCCGCAGGTGCAGTGGACCAAGCCGCTCGCGGCGCAGCTCGCTGAGCCCGTGGCCCTGTTCCGGGGCTTCGGCGTGGGACTGACGGCCGTCGGGGGTATCGCCCTGCTGCTCGCCTGCGCCGGACTCTACGCGATTCTCGCGCTCTCGGTGACCCAGCGCCGGCGCGAGATCGCCGTGCGCCTCGCGCTCGGCGCGCGCCCGGCCACCGTCATGCGCGCCGTGCTGCGGCGAAGCGCCGGACAGATCGGCGTCGGCGTCCTCGTCGGCGGCGCGCTGGGCTTCGCCATTCTCGAGGCGATCCGATCGCTGCCGTTCGATATCTCGCGCGGAGGGGCGCTCACACTGGCCGGCACCGCTCTGTTGATGTGCCTGGCCGGGGCGGCCGCCTGCGCGGTGCCCGTGCGACGGGCGTTGGCGATTCGGCCGATGGATCTGCTCCGCGAACCCTAGCCCGACACTCCTGATGACCACCGCGCATCGCACCCTCGCGACCATCCTCGTGACCGCCCTGCTCGGGACGCGTGCGGCCGTAGCACAGGACGCCGCCCAGTCGCTCCTCGCCCGCGACCGGGCCGCCGCCGAGGCAAGCGGGCTGCGCGGATTCGCGCCGGCGATCGCCGCGGCGCTGCACGCCGAGGGCGTGGTGCTGTGGCCCGGGGCACCGGTCGCGGCCGGGGCCACCGACGTGCAGCGGGTTCTCGGGGCGCAGGCGGCGCTCGACTCTACGCGCGTCACCTGGCAGCCGCTCGCCGTCGAGCTGTCGCGCGACTCGACACTCGGCGTGCTGTGGGGCGTCGCCGTGGCCGCGCCCCGCGGCGACGACGCCCCGCCGCGCATCGGCCGCTTCATCGCCGCGTGGCGCCGCGACGCCGGGCAGTGGACCCTCGCGGCGTTCGTGCTCATGGCCCTGTTCCCGCCGCAAGGCACCGTGGTCCCCGCCGGGATGCCGCTGCGCCGCCCGCCTCTGGACACCACCGGCGCGGCCGGACCGTTCGCTGCCGCCGACCTCGCCTTCGCGCGCCTCGCCGCCGACAGCGGCGCCGCGGTGGCGTTCGAGCGCTGGGCCGCCGCCGATGCCGTCCTGCCCGGCGGGGTCCTCACCCGTGGACCCGCCGCCATCGGGCGGGTCGTCGCCGGGCCGGCAACGTGGCGCTGGCACCCCGTGGCCGCCGGCGCGGCCGGCAGCGGGGACCTGGGGTGGACCGTCGGTGAGTCCGTCATCGCGCGCGCGGGGGCCGAGCCGTCGTACGGCAAGTACCTGACCATCTGGATCCGCCGCCCCGACGGCACCATCCGATTCCTCACCGACGGCGGGACCCCCCGGCCCGCGACGCCGTAGCGTATCTTGGCCGCGACCATGCGACCCATGCGCCGCCGCCACTTCTCCTGGTTGTTGCTCGTACCCCTGCTCGTGCCGCGGGCCGCCGCGGCGCAGGCGCGCGACACGCCACCCTACCGCAACCCCGCCCTGCCGACCGCCGAGCGCGTGCGCGACCTGCTCGGCCGCATGAGCCTCGAAGAGAAGTTCTGGCAGCTGTTCATGATCCCCGGCGATCTCGACGACCCGTCCCACGACTGGTCGCACGGCGTATTCGGGCTTCAGATCGGCGTCCCGCCCGACGCCCGGGCCGGCGCGGCGCGGGCCCACGCCGAGCGGATCAATGCGATTCAACGGTTCTTCGTGGAGCGCACCCGGCTGGGAATCCCGATCATCCCGTTCGACGAGGCGCTGCACGGCCTCGCGCGCGAAGGAGCGACCGTGTTCCCGCAGGCCATCGGGCTCGCCGCCACCTGGGACACGGCGCTGGTTGGGCGCGTCGCGGCCGCCGCCGCCCGCGAGACCGGCGGCCGCGGCGTACGCCAGGTGCTCTCGCCGGTGGTGAACATCGCGAGCGACGTGCGGTGGGGCCGCGTGGAAGAGACGTACGGCGAGGACCCCGTCCTGACCTCGCTGATGGGCCGCGCGTTCATCTCGGCGTTCGAGCGCGCCGGAATCGTGACGACGCCCAAGCACTTCGTCGCCAACGTAGGCGATGGCGGGCGCGACAGCTATCCCATTCATTTCAACGCGCGCCTGCTGGAAGAAGTCTTCTTCCCGCCGTTCCGCGACGCGATCCGGCGGGCGGGCGCGCGCGCGGTGATGACCGCCTACAACTCGGTGGACGGCGAGCCGGCCACCCAGAACCGGTGGCTGCTCACCGACCGGCTGCGCGGCGCGTGGGGCTTCGAGGGCTTCGTCATCTCCGACGCCGCCGCGACCGGCGGCGCGACCGTGCTCCACATGACCGAGCCCAACACGCCGGCGGCCGCACAGCACGCGCTCGAGGCGGGCCTCGACGTCATGTTCCAGTCCTCGTGGCCCCAGCACCGCCCGTACTGGGAAGCGTTCCGCCGCGGGATGATCGCCGACTCGGTGATGGACCGCGCCGTCGCGCGGGTGCTGCGGGTGAAGTTCGAGCTGGGGCTGTTCGAGCGCCCGTACGTGGACGCGGACAGCGCCGCCTCCTGGAACGGTCACGCGTCGCACCGCGCGCTGGCGCGCGAGGCCGCGCGCGCGTCGATCGTGCTGCTCCGGAACGAGCGCCGCGTGCTCCCGCTGGACCCCGGGCTCCGCGCCGTGGCCGTCATCGGCACCGACGCGGCGGAGGCGCGACTGGGCGGCTACAGCGGCCCAGGCATCCGGCCGGTGTCGATCCTGGACGGCATCCGCGAGCGCCTGGGGCCGTCGGCGGTGGTGAGGTACGCGCCGGGACCCGGCCGCGTCGCCCGCGAGGTCGTCGTCGTGCCGGCCGAGTACCTTGCGTCCACCGCGGGCGGCCGCGCGGTCCGGGGCCTGACCGGCGAGTATTTCGACAACACCCGGCTCGCGGGAGCGCCGCGCCTGGTGCGCGCCGACTCAACGGTGAACTTCGCCTGGACGCTGAGCTCACCGGCCCGGGGAATCCCCCTCGACTGGTACTCGGTGCGATGGACCGGCCGGCTCATCGCGCCGCCCGGGAGGGGGGGCGTGCGCCGCATCGGTATCGAGGGCAACGACGGCTACCGCCTCTATCTCGGCGAGCGGCTGCTGATCGACAACTGGCGCAAGCAATCGTACGGCACGCGTCTGGCCGACGTGGCGCTCGCGCCGGGCAGCGTGCACGACCTCCGGCTCGAGTTCTTCGAGAGCACGGGACCCGCCCGCATCAGGCTGATGTGGGACGCGGGGGTCGCGGACGACTGGCGCGCGCGCATCGACTCCGCCGTGGCCGCGGTGAGCGGGAGCGACGCGGCAATCGTGGTGGCCGGGATCGAGGAGGGCGAGTTCCGGGACCGCGCGTTCCTCCGCCTGCCGGGTCATCAGGAGGAACTCATCCGGCGGGTCGCCGAAACCGGCAGTCCGGTGGTCGTGGTGCTGGTTGGGGGCAGCGCGATCACGATGTCGCACTGGCTCGACCGCGTGGACGGCGTGGTGCTCGCGTGGTACCCCGGCGAGGAGGGCGGCCACGCCGTGGCCGATGTCCTGTTCGGCGACTACAACCCCGCCGGGCGCCTGCCCATCACCTTCCCCATCGCCGAGGGCCAGCTCCCGCTCACCTACAACCACAGGCCCACCGGGCGCGGCGACGACTACCTCGACCTCACCGGCCTGCCGCTGTTCCCCTTCGGCTTCGGGCTCAGCTACACGAGCCTCGTCTACACGGCTCTGTCCATCGAGCCCGGCACGATCGCCGCCGACGGCACCGCCCGGGTGCGGTGCCGCGTGCGGAACGTCGGGACGCGCGCCGGCGCCGAGGTCGTGCAGCTGTACGTGCGCGACGTCCAGGCATCGGTGGTGCGTCCGGTGATCGAGCTGGCAGACTTCCGACGCGTGCACCTGGAGCCCGACGAGGAGCGAGAGGTGGTGTTCACCCTCGGGCCGGAACAGCTACGGATGCTCGATCGCGACCTGCACTGGGTGGTCGAACCCGGCGCGTTCCGCGTGCTGGTCGGGAGCTCCTCGAGGGATATCCGGCTCCGGGGCGAGCTGATCGTCCGGTGACCCGTGTCATCCAGTGTCGAGCTCCTCGACCCAGGGGTCCAAGTCCCGCAAGGACCGTTGTGATTTGCGACGCGCGGGGCAGGCCCCACGTGGGTATCGCATCGTAACTGCTTACAGGAGAATAACGTAGAGGTTCGACGCGCGTGGGCACGGTGTGTGCATTACGAGGCGGCCATGACCCGCACGACCTGCCTGAGCCTCGCGCTCCTGCTGCTCGGGGCCACCGCCCTGACCGCGCAAACGACACCCGCGGCCGACTCGGCCGTGTCGGAAGCGGCGGTCGGCCAGCGCCCGGTCCCGATTCCGGGCTCCTGCCGGGCGCCGAGCTACCCGATGATGCTCCGCGCCGCCCAGATTTCGGGCCAGGTGCTGCTGCAGTTCGTGGTCGACACGGCGGGGCGCGTGGAACCCGCGAGCATCCAGACGGTTCAGTCTACCCACTCACAGTTCACCGAAGCCGCGCGCCGTTCGCTCACCACCTGCCGCTACACGCCGGCCCGATTCGACGAGCGCGCCGTCCGTGTGCTGGTCCGGACCACCGTCACCTTCGCCCTGCCGCGCAGCTGACGGCTCCCCGGCGGGCGGCCGATGGGCTCGGCGGCTACCCGGTCGTTAGTGCCACGTGAGTCCGACACCGATCTGCACCAGGTTCATCTTGATGTCCTCGCCCGAAGCGACCGGCTGGCCGTTGAGCTTGAACTCCACCGGGGCCGAGGCGACGCTGCTCAGGTACGGGGAGACGGAGAAGTTCCGGCCCACGCGGAACTCGTAGCCGAGGCCGAACGAGCCCGTGCCCGCCGTCGCTTCCATCTCGTTGGTGCCGTTGTCCGTGGTGTAGGTCATGCCGCCGATGCCGAACGACGTGCCCCAGAAATCCGCCTCGCCGCCCAGGAGGATGTGCGGCGACACGGTGCCGCCCATGCGCAGGTACCCCGCGGCGCCGTTGATCCGGTCGTTGCTGCACGAGCTGCAGTCTTCGCCGGTCGACCCCGGCCCGAGGCCGAAGCCGATCCAGAAACCGTGTCGCGTGTTGGGCCTTGGGGCGGCGGACTGAGCATCGAGCGGAGCCGCGGCCAGGACGAGCGCGGCCGCCAGCATGAGGGTACGCACTGCTAGAACTCTCGTTTCTTCATCTCCGAGAAGAAGGCCCGGCGCTCGGTGTTGTCGTCCAGCTCCGTGACCAGGGTGTCGTCGTACTTGCGCCGCGCGGCCGGCTTGGCCTGGGCGGCCTTTGCCGACAGCTTCTTCACGAGGGCGGCCAGCTTGCGTTCGTCGCTCTTGGACATGCCGATCGCCTCCCGGGCGCTCGTCGTAGGGTGCCGGAATCTAACAGGAGCGCGGCCTTCGGGAGGCCAGCCGAGCGCGTGGGACCGTTTCTGGGTACATTTCGCGGTTCCCCACGGAGCCACGATGAAAGAGGCGTTCCAGTTTCAGGTCGGCTGGCGGACGTATCGGTGCCAGGTCGAACGGCAGGGCGGCCCCAAGTCCGAGGCGTGGTGGTGGTTCGCCGTGACGGGCGACACGCATCGCTACGCCCCGTTTCGGGCTGCCTCCGGCGACACCGAGGCGGGCGTGCGCGAGCGGGTCTTGGCGTACCACACGCACCGGCTGGCTCGGCGCGCCGAGCCGCCGCCGGTCCGGAACCAGCCGGGCCGTCCACCCAAGAACAAGGTCGCGGCGCCTCCCGCGAAGTAGCGGCGGGCGTTCGGACCGTGAGGGGCTGCGCGTCTGGCGCGGCCCCTCGTGTTTTTCACACCACGCGACGGGAAATCTACGCGGCGCCGTGGCGGACGCGGCGGACTTGCAGACTCGCGGCCGACGCGCCAGCTTCGCGGCGGTCGGCCCGGCCGGGCCGGCGGTCTCGCACCCCGGAGGCGCCCCGTGGTCTCGATCGTGTCGTTGTGGCTGCCGATCCTGGTGTCGGCGGTGTTCGTGTTCATCGTGAGCTCGGTGATCCACATGGTGCTGAAGTACCACAACACCGACTTCAAGACCGTGCCCAACGAGGATCAGGTGATGGCGGCGCTGCGGCCGTTCAACATCCCGCCCGGCGACTACATGATGCCCAGGCCGGCCGACGCCGCGGCGATGAAAACGCCCGAGTTCCAGGCGAAGTGCAAGCAGGGTCCGGTGATCGGGATGACGGTGTACTCGAGCGAGATGTTCAACATGGGCCCGTCACTGGTCATGTGGTTCCTGTTCTCAGTCGTGGTGTCGGTGTTCGCGGCGTACGTGGCGGGCCGGGCGCTGCCGGCCGGGGCCGAGTATCTCGCGGTGTTCCGGTTTACGGGCGTCACCGCGTTCGTGGGCTACGCGGTGGCGAACTGGCCGAACTCGATCTGGTACAAGCGGTCGTGGACCACGACGCTGAAGAACACGTTCGACGGGCTGGTCTACGGGCTGGTGACGGCCGGCGCGTTCGGCTGGCTGTGGCCGTCGTCGTGATCAGCGCCGCCCCCCGCAGCTAAAGCCGCGGCTCGGCAGAGAACTGTCGCTGAAGCGACAACAGCGGTTGTGCCGCTTCAGCGGTAGCCTTTGGCCGAGCCCCGGCTTGAGCCGGGGCCAGCAAGGGCCGGCCCGCAACAAACCGCCGCCCTTGCCAACCCTTCGGCGCCGAGCCGACCCTATGGGCATGGCCGCCCCCATCGTCTACACGGCGGACATGGTCCGCGCGCTCCCCGACGACGGCAACCGCTACGAGGTCGTGGACGGGGAGCTGCTGGTGACCCCGTCGCCGACCAGGACCCACCAGCACGCCGTCAGCGCGTTGCTGCTGGCTCTCGGTCCATACCTGCGCGCGCCCGGGCGCACGGCGAGGTGCTGTGACGGCCTGACCGGCCTGGGCCTTCGAGATCGTTGAGCGCGGAAGGCTGACGCCGCTCAGCCGCCGGCGCTATCCGCAGGGCCGCTGCTAGTTAATCCTCGCCCCACCCTCGACCCACCGCCCCAGGAGCGCCCGCTCCTCGGCGGTCATGCCGGTCTTGTTCGCCATGGGCATCGTTTCCTGCACGACGGCCCGCTCGCGGATCCGGTCGGCGAGCCGCGCGATGTCTTCCGGCGTGTCGAACGCGATGCCGTTTGGCGCGACGGTAAACACGTCGTCCGTGGGCCACGCGGAATGGCACGAGAGGCAGCGGGCGTTGATGACGGCGCGCGCCGCGCCGAAGCTCACCCCGGCCGCGCCGGCCGCGCCCGGCGCGGCCTGCGCCCGCTTCGGGCTCGCGAGGACGATGACCGCCCCGAGACACGCCGCCATGGGCGCGAGGGCCCAAGCCTTCCGTGGCGTCTTCCCGATCATCGCGTGGCGCGCGCACGCGCCCGCCACGCTCAGCAGCACCAGCACCAGCCAGCCCCAGCCCCCGGGGCTCCCGTACGTCTGCGGGAAATGCGTGCTCAGCATGATGAACAGGACCGGGAACGTCATGTAGCTGTTGTGCATCGAGCGCCGCTTGGCCGCCTCGCCGAGCGTGAAGTCGGGCGTTTCGCCGCGCTGGGTGGCGTCGATCATCTTCTGCTGGTTGGGCAGGATGACCATCCACACGTTCGCCACCATGATAGTGCCGAGGATCGAGCCGACGTGGATGTACGCGGCGCGCCCGGAGAGCGCGCGGAACAGGCCAAACATCACCGCGGCCAGCAGCGCGAACGACAGAACGGTCGCGGGCCAGCCGATGCGTCCGAGCCGCGAGCGCCACAGCACGTCGTACACGACCCACGACCCGACGAGCAGGCCCACCGCGACCAGCGTGGCGCGGGCCGGCGTGATGGTCGAGACGGCCGGATCCACGAGGTAGATGCCGCCGGTCAGGTAGTACACGACGGCCAGCAGCACGATGCCCGTCACCCACGTGAGCAACGCCTCGTACTTGAACCAGTGCAGCACCGCCGGCAGCTCGCCCGGCCCGATCCGCCGCTTCTCGACCTGGTAGAACCCGCCGCTGTGCGTCATCCACAGCTCGCCCTCGACCCCTTTCCTCGGCGGCGCCGGCGCGGTGAGGCTCTGATCCAGCCACACGAAGTAGAACGACGAGCCGATCCAGGCGATGCCGGCCGCGAGGTGGATCACGCGGACCACGAGGTTGATCCAGTCCAGCCAGACGCTCACGCGTCAGCTCCCGCGATACGTGGAGTAGCCGAACGGGCTCAGCAGCAGGGGCACGTGGTGATGGTCGGCGGGCTCGGCGATCTCGAAGACCACGACGACCACGGGATAGAACGCCTTCACGCCGCGGCGCTGGAAGTACGCGAGCGTGTCGAACACCATCCGGTAGCGGCGCTGGTCCAGCGTCCCGCCCATCGGGAGCAGCTCGCGGATACGCCCGTCGTCGTCGGTCGTGCCCCACGCCACCTGGGTCCAGCCGTTGCCGGCGCTCAGCGCCTCGAGCGAGACCTTGAGACCCGCGGCCGGGCGGCCCGTGGACGTGTCGAGCACGTGAGTCGAGATCACGCCTTCTCCAGGAGCTTCTCGAGCCTGAGCCGCGTGATCTTGCGCTGCTCCTCCGCGGCCACGGAGAGCTCGGTGTCGGGATCGTTCGCCAACCTGGCTCGGCACAGCGCCAGCATCTCGTCCGCGCTCTTGCCCGTGGCGCAGACGATGTAGATGTGCCCGAACCGCGCCTCGTAGGCACGGTTGGCGTCGGCGAGGGCCACGAGCACGCCAGCGGGCGCGGATGCCGCCCCCGCCTGTTCCTGGGCGGCGACGTTGTCCGTGGTCCGTTGACCGATGCGTGGATGGGCCTGGAACGCTTCGTGCCAGTCCTCCGGCCCGAGCTCCTGCCAGATGCGGTCGGCCGCCGCGAACACCTCGTCCGCGTCCTTGAACGGGCGCTGGCCGAGCATGCGGTCAGCCCAGCGTGCGCACCCGCAGCAGGCGAGCAGCGCGGCGCGCGCCTCGTCCGCGGGCAGGTCGCTCAGCCGCCGGACGCCGTCGGTGATCCCGCGGACCCGGTTACGGTGCCACAGAGCCTCAGGCGTGCGACCCCCCCGTCGGGAAAGATGTTGATCCGCACGTGCGTCACCTCGCCGGCCGCTGCGAGATCGTCGAACCCGTGCCGGGCGTGGGGCTGAATCTTCGACCGGGCCAGCAGCGGCGTCCAGCCCGCGTCGCCCTGCGCCGTCGCGTCGTCACCGGCCCGGCGGGCCTCGAGTGACGCGCTGCCCGGCGCGTTGCCCTTGAAGTGATCGGTGTCCAGCTCGACCCGGCGCACCGTGCCCGGGCGGCCGAGGCGTATGATGGCCCAGTCGTGCCCCGGCCCGCGCCGCCGCTTCGTCTCCCAGCCGTCGCCCATGTGGGTGGAGCGGCCGGGCAGCAGCATGTTGTTGGCGTTCCCGAAGAACGCGTCGCTCTGCGCGATGACCCGACCGCCGTGCTCGATCGCGGCGAGGTCCACCCAGCCGCCGCCCGTGAGCACGCGGGTCCAGTCGGGCACGACCTCGCCGTGCACGCGCAGCCGCGCCACGCCACCGTCGGGGAAGATGTTGAGACGCAAGTACGTCCAGCGCTCCTCGCTGTCGATGGCGAACGGGTTCTTCGCGTCGCCCTGCAGCGCCGACTTGGGCAGGATCGGCACCCAGCGCGTGGTCGCCGCCGCGAGGTGCTGCGCGTCGTCGGCCACGTGACGGTCGGTGGCCTCGATCGAGCAGTGCTCCGGGTAGTTGCCGCGGAAGAAGGCCGTGTCCACCACGACCCCGCGCACGATCCCCGGCACGCCGAGCCGGATGATGCACCAGTCGTGCCCGCTCTCCCGGCGCCGCCGCGTCTCCCAGCCGTCCATCCACTTGCCCCGGTCGGTGTACTCACCCTCGCGCCACACCGCGGGCGCGGCCTTCAGGAGGTTCTCCTTGGGCGCGAAGAACTCGTCGTTGGCGAGGAGCACGGCGCCGCCGAGACGCTCGGCCGCCAGATCAACGAGGCTGGTGAAGTCGGGCATTGGGCGAGAGGCGGTCTTGGGTCTTGGGTCTTGGTCGCGCGGCTATCGAGTCGTTGCCGCCGACCGCGTGAGCACGCGGCCACGTTCATCATCGACCACACGCTCGTCGGCGTAGACGATCGCGCCGCGCAGGTACGTGCGCTCGACCACTCCGCGAAGCCTTCGACCGGCGTATGGCGTGACGGGGTGGCGGTGCAGCAACCGTGCCGGGTCTACGACGAACTCTTCGTCAGGATCGAACACGATGAGGTCGGCGTCGGCGCCCGGCGCGATGGCGCCCTTGCGGCCGTCGAGTCCCGCCAGGCGCGCGGGTGCCGCGCCCATCCACCGGGCGATGTCGGTCAGGTCGAACCCGCGCGCCGAGGCGCCCGTCCACGTCGCCGCGAGGCCGAGCTGGAGCGACGCGATACCGCCCCAGGCCGGGAGGAACTCGCCGGCCTCGCGCCGCTTCATGGCCGGCGGGCAAGGCGAGTGATCGGTGGCCACGAGGTCAATCGTGCCTGCCCGCAGTCCTTCCCACAACCCCTCGCGGTGCTCGCGCTCGCGGATCGGCGGCGCGCACTTGAACTCGGTGGCGCCGTCGGGCACGTCGTCCGCGGCGAACGTCAGGTAATGCGGGCAGGTCTCGACCGAAACCGGCACGCCCGCGCGCCGCGCCTCGGCCAGCGCCGGCAGCGCCTGCGCGGAGGCGAGGTGCACCACGTGCACCCGCGCGCCGCTCTCGCGCGCCACGTCGAGGAGCATGGCGATCGCCCGGTGCTCGGCCTCCGGCGGCCGGGTGCAGAGGTAGCAGCGGTACGCGCGCTCCTCGAAGCACACGGCGCACTCCATCTCGAGTGCGTGGTCCAGGACCTCCGGCAGCTCGGCATGCGCGAGCAGCGGCGCGCCGAGCCGCGCGAGCACCGGCAGCGCGGCGCGCAGGTCCCCCTCGCCGACATGCCCGAACTCCTCCACGCCCGACGGGCACAGGAACGCCTTGAAGCCGAACACGCCGGCGGCCCACAGGTGCTCGAGCTCGCCCGCGTTGCCCGGCACGACGCCGCCCCAGAACCCCACGTCGACCGCCAGCTGTCCCGCCGCGGCCGCGAGCTTGGCGCGCAGCCCGGCCACCGTCGTCGTGGGCGGGATCGCGTTGAGCGGCATCTCGATCAGCGTGGTCACGCCGCCCGCCGCGGCGGCGGCGGTCGCGGTGGCGAACCCTTCCCAGTCGGTGCGGCCGGGCTCGTTGATGTGGACGTGGGTGTCGACGAGCCCGGGCAGAACCACCAGGTCGCCCGCCTCGACGAGCCGCATGCCGGCGGGCACGTCGTCGTATTTCAGAACCCGCGCGATCAGCTCCCCTTCGACGTGAATCGCGCGCGGCAGCTCGCCCTCGGGCGTCACGACCCGCGCGCCGCGGAGAACCCAGCGGTCGCTCAACGGTCGACCGTCGTATCGGCCCAGAACCTCCCGAGGAGATTCGCCGCCACGCGGCGCCGGTAGTCGGCCGTGGAACGCACGTCGTCGATCGGCTGGATCTCGGCCGCGAGAACCCGCTGCGCCTCGGCGATCTCGGCGCCGGAGGCGAGCGCGGCTTCGGTCCTGGGCAGGCGGATCACCGTCGGCGCCACGCTGCCCAGGGCGACGCGCGGCAAGGGGCCGCGCACCGCCGCCATCACGATCTTGCTGATCGCCTGGGCCGCCCGGGTACCGACCTTGCGGAACCACTGCGCGCCCTCGACCGGCGGAACCTCGACGGCGGCGATCAGCTCGTCGGGCTTCATCACGCTGGTGCGATAGCCGGTGTAGAACCCGTTGAACGGCACCCGGCGCTCGCCGTCCACGCTCACCAGCACGACCGTCGCCTCCGCGGCGGCCAGCACCGGCAGCGTGTCGCCCGCGGGCGAGCCGTTGGCGATGTTGCCGCCGATGGTGCCGCGGTGCTGGATCTGTGCCCCGCCGACTTCGCGCGACGCCGCGACCAGCATCGGCAGCCGGCGCCGCACGGAACGCGACTTGATGATCTCGGTGTAGGTGGCGAGCGCGCCGATCGACAGCACGTCACCCTGCTCCCGGATCCGGCGCAGCGGACCCAGGCGCGACAGGTCGAGGAACCGGTGCGTCGGCAGCGTACCGAAGTTGAGAGCGACGTAAAGGTCGGTGCAGCCGGCGATTGGCGTGAGCGGCCCCTTCGACCGCAACAGCTTCAGCGCGGTGCCCAGCGTCTTGGGCTCGAGCAGCTGGAGCGAGGAGATGGCGGTCCTCACGCCTCGACTCCCGACTCCCGACTCCCGACTCCCGACTCCTGACCCCCGTCACGGCTCGCGCGCAGCACCGAGCGATAGATCGCCTCGTAGCCGGTGCACCGGCACAGGTTGCCCGCGAGCGCCCCGCGGATCTGGTCGAGCGAGGGCTTCTTCGGCAGCGACAGCGCCGCGAGGATCATCCCCGGCGTGCAGATGCCGCACTGCGCCCCACCCTCGGCCGCGAACGCCTCCTGGAGCGGGTGGTGTCCGCCGAGCCCCTCGATGGTGACGATCTCGGCATCGTGCGCCTGCGCGAACGGGACGAGGCACGCGCACACCGGCAGGCCGTCGAGCAGCACCGTGCACGCGCCGCACTCGCCCTCCCCGCAGCCCTCTTTGGTGCCCGTGAGCCCACAGTCCTCGCGCAACACGTCGAGCAGCCGCTTCATCGGATGCGCCTCGACGTCCGCCGGACTGCCGTTGAGCACGAACTTCACGTCCGCACCCCCTTCTTCCCGTTCTTCCCCTCCTTCCCTTCCTTCCCCTCCTTCCCCTCCTTCCCCTCCTTCCCCTCCTTCCCCTCCTTCCCCTTCTCCATGGTTCTCATCACCACCTCGGGCACGGCCGGTATTTCTCGAACGTCGAGTCCCAGGTGCCGCATGGCGTTCACGATCGCGGGCGCCGGCCCGTCCATCGGAATCTCCCCGACGCCCTTCGCCCCGAACGGTCCGTACGGGTACGGGTTCTCCATCATCACCGTGTCCATGCGCGGCGTGTCGAGCGTGGTGGGGATCGTGTAGTTCGTGAGCTGCGCGTTGGCCATCGCGCCGTCCTTCATCACGACCTTCTCGATGAGCGCGAAGCCCACACCCTGCGCCGTTCCGCCCTCGATCTGCCCGCGGGCGAGCACCGGGTGAATCGGGCGGCCGAACTCGTGCACGATCGTCATACGGGTGGTCTTGACTTCGTACGTGTCGCGGTCCAGCGCGACTTCGGCGACGTCGCAGGCCCAGGAGTAGGTGGCGTACGCGTCGCCCCGGTAGCGCTCCTCGTCCCACACGATGCCCGGCGGCGGCTCGTACTCCTTCGTGATGACCAGCTCGCCGTTGCGGCGGTGGTATTCGGCCGGGGTGAGACCGTCGAGGCGTTCGAGCATGTCCTTCGCGCAGCGCTCGAGGATCCTGCCGACGACCATGCAGGTGCGCGACGCCACCGTGGGCCCGCTGTCGGGCACGCCGGCGGTGTCGGGTACGGCGACGTCCACCTGCTCGTAGGGAACGCCCAGCGTGTCGGCGACGATCTGCGCGTGCATCGTGCGGGTGCCCTGCCCGATCTCGGTGCTGGCGACGAGAATCAGCACGCCGCGGTCCGTCGTCTTGAGGGAGCACTTCGAGGCGAGCCGGACCTCGCCGGCGCCCGTGAACCCGGAGCCGTGGTAGAACAGCGCCAGGCCGATGCCCTTGTCGGTGCCCTGCCACGCTTTCCGCTTCCGCGACCAGCCCGAGCGTTTCGCGGCCTCCTTCAGCACCCGCTCCGCCGAGCAGTCGGGGCCGAGCCGTTGGCCGGTGGCCGTGGTGTCGCCGGGGCGCAGCGCGTTGAGCGCGCGCAGCTTCACCGGGTCGGTGCCGAGGGCGTTCGCGAGGCGGTCCATGTGGACCTCCATCGCGAACTCGGTCTGCGGCGCGCCGAAGCCGCGGAACGCGCCGTTCGGATTGGTGTTCGTGAACACCGCGCGCCCGTCGATCCGGATGTTGGGGCAGCGATACGGCCCCGCCGCGTGGATGCAGCCGCGCGAGAGCACGACGGGACTGAGCGTCACGTACGCGCCGCCGTCGAGCAGCACGTCTACTTCCATCGCCACCAGCCGGCCGGCCTTCGTGACGCCGGTCTTGTGGCGCACGACCGACGGGTGGCGCTTGGTCGTCGCCCACATGTCCTCGGCGCGGTCGTAGACGAGCTTCACCGGGCGCTTGGCCTTGAGGGCGAGCAGCGCGGCGTGCCCCGCGATCATCGAGGGATACTCTTCTTTGCCGCCGAAGCCCCCGCCGGGCTCGGTCTGGATCACGCGGACCATGTCGTCCGGCAGGCCGAGCAGGTGCTTGAGGGCCTTGTGCACGTAGAACGGGCATTGCAGCGACCCGTAGACCGTGATGCCGCCCCCCTCTTCGGGCACCGCGATGAACCCGTTAGGCTCGATGTAGACGTGTTCCTGGTGGCCGGTCGTGTACTCGCCCTCGAGCGTGACGTCGGCGGCGGCCCAGCCGCGGGAGAGGTTGCCCTTCTCGATGAGGATGTGCTTGTGGACGAGGGGCGAGGAGCGGGGATCGAGGGACGGGGTCGTGCGCTCGTACTGCAGCTCCACCTGCGCGTTGAGCAGCTTTTCCCGGTCCTCGTGCGCGAGCAGGACCACCGCTTCGGCCACGTGGCGGACTTCCTGCTGCACGAGGCACGGCTGGTCGTCGGTGATGAGGTAGACGCAGTTCTTGCCGGGAATGTCGCGCCAGTCGACGATCGTGAAGCCGGTGGGGTCGAAGTTCAGCGTGACGCCGGTGACGCGGCCGGCGGGGATCGTCGCGCGGATGGTGCGGGCGTGGAGCATGCCCGGAAAGGTGATGTCGTCCACGTACCGCGCCGCGCCGGCGACCTTCGCCGCCCCGTCCTTCCGTGGCACGCTCTGACCGACGACCGGCACGCTGGCTCGCTCCGCCGTGATGGGTCGGCTAAGATGTCCGCGCACCGCACCCGAGGGCAAGCAACACCGTGACCGCCAAGTGGAGAAGCCTGCTGCTGCTGGGCCTGGCCGAGCTGCTGGCCATGAGCCTGTGGTTCTCGGCGTCGGCCGTGACGCCGGCGCTGATGCGCGCCTGGCAGCTCACCGCCGCGCAGGCCGCCTGGCTCACCATCGCTGTGCAGGTGGGGTTCGTCACGGGTGCGCTCGGGGCCGCGGTGCTCAACGTGGCCGAGCGGTGGAGCGCGCCGCGCGTCGTCGCGGTGGGCGCCGTCGCGGGAGCGATCGCCAACGCGCTCATTCCGGCGCTCGACGTGCGGCTGCCCGGCGCCATCGCCCTCCGGTTCGTCACCGGCGTCACGCTTGCCGCGGTGTACCCCGTGGGCATGGCGGTCATGGCGACCTGGGCGAAGGAGGATCGCGGGTTGTGGATCGGCGTGCTGGTGGGCGCGCTCACCGTCGGTTCGGCGACGCCGCACCTGGTGCGCGCGCTGGGCGGCGTGGACGACTGGCCGCGGGTGATGTACGGCGTCTCGCTGCTGGCACTCATCGGCGCGGCCATCGTGTGGCGGGGCGTGGGGCTCGGGCCGTTCGGCGCGGCACGACCGCGCCCGTCGTGGTCGCAGTTCACGGCGCTGGTGCGCGAGCGGCCGCTGCGCCTGGCCAACGCCGGCTACCTCGGCCACATGTGGGAGCTGTACGCGATGTGGACCTGGCTCCCCGTGTTTCTTGCCGCGTCGTATCGCGAAGGCCATGCGGCCGCGGCGCCGGGCGCCGCCGAGCGGTACGCGTCGCTGGCCGCGTTCGCCGCGATCGCGGCCGGCGGACTGGGCAGCGTGGTGTGGGGCCGGCTCGGGGACCGCTGGGGGCGCACCCGCTCGACCATCCTCTCGATGGCGGTGAGCGGCACCTGCGCGCTCGCGGTCGGCCTGACGTTCGGGCGCGCGCCGCTGCTCGCCGCCGCCGTGGCGCTGGTGTGGGGCTTCACCGTGGTCGCGGACTCGGCGCAGTTCAGCACCGCCGTCAGCGAGCTGTGCGACCCCGCCTATACGGGTACCGCGCTGGCCGCGCAGGTCGCGACCGGCTTCTTGCTCACCATGGTGTCCATCCAGCTGTTGCCCGTCGTGGCGGGCGCCGTCGGCTGGCAATGGACCTTCGCGCTGCTGGCGCCGGGGCCGGCGCTGGGCTCGCTGGCGATGTGGCGGCTCAAGCAGTCGAGTGCCGCCGCGAAACTGGCCGGAGGACGGGGTTAGGTCGCCGACGCAGGGAGGAAGCGCATCTTCGCAACGAGCGCCTCGAACCGCGGATGCCCGCGCAGCGGGTCCACGATCGGGTTCACGGTGAGGTACGCCAGCCAGCCCCGCCGCTCCTCGTAGGCCCGCTCGGTCCAGTCGAGCGCGCGCTCCGAGTCACCGAGGCCGAGGTGGACGGTGGCGAACGACACCGGGGACACGTAGATCCGGCCCAGCAGCCGCTCGAGGTCCGCGAGCACCTCCCGGGCCTGCGACTCCCGCCCGGTGCGCGCGTACACGTAGGCCAGCGTGGCCCGGTTGTAGGTGCTCCCGTTCGACAGCGCGATGGCCTGGCCGATCGCCCGCTCGGCATCCTCCCACTGGTCCTGCATCGCGTGGGCGAGCGTGAGGACCCGGTAGGTCTCGTCGGCCGTCGGGTTCATGGTGATGGCCCGGGCCAGGTGGTGCCGCGCCTGATCGTACCGGCGCGCGTAGTAGTAGACCCAGCCCACGCTGCGCCGGATGGAAACCGACGACGGGTCCAGCTCCTGGGCGCGCCGCGCCTCGGCCAGCGCCTCGTCGAACCGCCCGTGCACGCAGAGCCAGAACGCGTACCACTGCCGCGCCGTGGCGTACTGCGGATCCAGCTCCACGGCGCGGCGAAACTCCCGCCCCGAGGCTTCCCACTCCCAATCGTGCACGAACAGGCTCCACGCGAGCGAGGCGTGGGCCTCGGCCACCCCGTCCTCCAGCGCCAGCGCCTTGCGCGCGAACTCCTTGGCCCGCGCGAACCCTTCGGCCACCGGCACGCTGCGGTAGTCCAGGTTGAGCGCGTAGGCGTCCGCGAGGCCGGCGTACGCCTGCGGGTACGCCGGATCGGCGGCGATAGCCTGCTCGAACAGACGCATCGCCTCCGTGACGCCCTCGGTGGTGCGCCTGTTCCATGCGAAGCGCCCCTGCAGATACAGCGCGTACGCCGCGGCGCTCGGGGTGTGGCGCCTGGGCAGGGGCGCGCCGAGCTCGGCGAACGACGTGGCGCGCAGCCGGTCCACGATGGTCCGCGCGATCTCCTCCTGGATCGCGAACGCGTCCTCGTGGGTGCGGTCGAACCGCTGCGACCACTGCAGCTGGCCGTCCGTCGTGGACGTGAGCTGCGCGGTGATGCGGAGTCGCGGGCCCTGATGGCGCACCGTGCCCTCGAGCACCCACCCGACCCCGAGCAGCGCGCCGATGCCGCGGACGTCCTGGGCCTTGCCCTTCAGCGCGAAGACTGAGGTCCGCGACGCGACGCGCAGACCCTCCACCCTGGCGAGCGCGTCGATCAGCTCGTCGGTAACGCCGTCGCTCAGGTACTCGGTGTCGGGCTCGGCGCTCGCGTTGACGAACGGCAGCACCGCCACCGACCGCGACACCGGCGGGGGCGCTCCCTCCGGTCCCTCGCCGTGGAGCGCCGCGACGAACTCGGCCAGGCTGGCGAAGCGGCGGTCGGGCTCCTTGGCGAGCGCCCGCTCCAGCGCGCGCTCCACGTGGATCGGCGCGTCCGGCCGCAGCACGCGCACCGGCCGCGGCGTCTCGGTCACCTGCTTGGCCATGGTGGCCCGCGCGCCGGTGCCGCGCAGCGGCGGCTCGCCGACCAGCATCTCGTAGGTCACGCACGCCATGCTGTAGAGGTCGCTCGCGCTGCCGAGCTGCTGCTCGCCGGCCGCCTGCTCGGGGCTCATGTAGTCGGGCGTGCCGAGCGTGAGGCCGATCTCGGTGAGCGAGTCGCCGGTCGCGCTGTGGTGCGCCCGGGCGATGCCGAAGTCCGCCAGCACCGCGAGCCCGTCCGCGAACAGGATGTTCTCGGGCTTCACGTCGCGGTGGACGAACCCCTCGCGGTGCGCGTAGTCCAGCGCGGTGCCCAGCTCCCGCGTGATGCGCAGGGCGTCGGCGACGGCCAGGCGGCGCTCGCGCCCGAGCCGGTCCCGCAGCGACCCGTCCGGCACGTACGGCGCGACGTAGTAGAGCACACCGCCCGCCTCGCCGGAGTCGATCAGCGGAAGGATGTGCGGGTGTGCCAGCCGCGCGGCGATCCGGATCTCGCGCAGGAACCGCTCGGCGCCGAGCGACGCCGTGAGGTCGGGGTGCAGCACCTTGATCGCCACGCGCCGACCGTGTCGCCGGTCCTCCGCGAGGAACACGGTGGCCATGCCCCCGCGCCCGAGCTCGCGCTCGACGGCGTATCGGTCCTTGAGGGCGGCGACGACAATGGGAAACGGAACGGACATCTGCCGGCGGAATATGCCGGCGGGGTTCAGCGATGGCGAGCGACCGTCAGCCGCCTTCCCACCAGGCCACCTCGCCGCGATGCCCGCACTTCGGACACGTCGTCGCCGGCGGGGCGCCGGACAGGGCGACGCGGCCCATGCAGCCGGGGCAGACGGCGTAGACCGGGCCGAGATCGGCGGCGGTGCCCCGCGCCGGATTGGGATCTCCCGCCATCCGGCTGACCACGGTAAACCGCGCCGGGCGCTGCTTGCGGACCTCGAGCATCCGCCGCTGCACCGTGACCCGCTCCCTCGCGACGAGCAGCTCGACCCGCGTCTCCCCATCATCGGCCACCACGGGATACCAGGCGCCGGCGCGAAGCGTCGGCCCGGCGACGGGCTTCGTGCCGGGCCACAGGCGGGCCCAGGCGATCGTGTCGTCCTTTGGTGGTCCAGCCATGTCGGGTCGCGCGAGACTACACCCGGAGTTGCCGCCGAATCTGTGACCCGCGCTACGTGTGACCTGCGACACGGCGGGCTCCGCCCACCCTTCGGCCTGCCCGAGCTGCTTCGACCGGCGGGAGGCCGGCATCGCCTCCGCCGGACTCGCCCGTCAGTGGCGCTCCAGGTCGCGTCCGAACACCACGCGGCCACGGTACCCGCCGGCCCGGATCCCCGCGAGGATCTCATCGTCGCTCGCGCCGAGCCGGACCACGTGATAGAGCACCAGCACCCTCGGCTGGACGCGCGCCGCCACCGCGCCCAGCTCCTGGTCGGAGATGTGGTAGGCGCGCAGGTAGTCCGGCCACCGCTCCCCGCCGGGCCGCGGCTCCGGCGCCGCGCGCGCGGCCGGATAGACTTCGCTGAGGAGCACGTCCAGGCCGCGAGCCGCCGCCTCGAACGCGGGGCTCGGCCGCAGATCGCCCGAGATCAGGATCGCGCGGTCCGCCGCGTCGATCCGGTACGCGAAGGCCGCAGGCCAGTCGCCGTGGAGCACCGGCACCGCCGTGATCCGCACGCCGGCGCTGTCGTACACGACGCCGCCGTCCGTTTCGCGCACGTCCACGCGCCACCCGTCGGCCCACTCGCGCTCCAGCGACTCGGTACGCAGCCGGATGTCATCGCGCCACGCGTCCGCGATCCGGTCCACCATGCGCGCGAGGCCGCGCGGCCCGACCAGGGGGAACGGCCGCCGGCGCCACATCACCCACGACGTCAGCATCAGGTCGGGCAGGCCGAGCGTGTGGTCCGAATGCAGGTGGGTGATGAAGGCGGCCTCGACCAGGGGCTCGGGGCCGCGGATCCGCAGCCCCGCGGCGGCTATCTGGCGCGTCACGCCGGCGCCGGCATCGAACAGGAACACCCGCTGCCCCACGACGACGGCGGTGGCCGGCCCGCCGGCGCGCGGGTCCGGGTAGGGCGTGCCGGTGCCGAGCAGCACGAGCGTCGTGGTGTCCCGGGGCGGGGGCTGCTGGGCCACGGCGACGGCCGGCAGCGCCAGGAGGAGCGGCAGGGCGAGCCGGATCATCGGGGCGGCAGGCTCGCGAGGAACTCGCGTGCGACGGCCGCGATGTCCCGGTGCTCGACGTCCACCAGCGCGTTGAGGCGCCGCATGGTCGAATCACTGATCGTCCCGGCCAGGTCGCCGAGCGCCCGTCCGACCTCGGGATGCGCGCGCAGCACCGGCCATCGGATCACGGGCACGGCCTGGTACGCGGGGAAGTAGCGGCGGTCGTCCTCCAGTGCGGCGAGATCCAGCGCGGCGATCTGGCCATCGGTCGAGTTGCCCGCGATGAGGTCCACCTGCCCGTCCGCGAGGGCGCGGTAGGTGAGGCCCAGGTCCATCACCCGCGGCCGCTCGGCGAGCGCGAGCCCGTAGGCGCGCGCGAGTCCCGGCCAGCCGTCGGCGCGCTCCAGGAACTCGTAGCCGAAGGCCGCCCGCCAGCGCCGTACGTGCGGCGCGATGTCGCCTATGGTTGTCAGGCCGAGGCGGCGGGCGTCGGCGCCTCGCACGATCATCGCGAACGTGTTGTTGAACCCGAGCGGCTGCAGCCACTCGGCGTCGAACCGCTCGTCGTAAGGCGGGTGCACGCGCAGCAGCGCGGACTCGGGATCGGCGGTCGGCGGCAGCTGGAGGATGGCCACCAGGGCCGTGCCGGTGTACTCGACGTACACGTCGATCTGGCCGGCGATCAGCGCTTCATGGCACACGAAGGTGCCGCCCAGGTGAAACCGCCGGCGCACCGGCAGGCCGGTGCGGCGCTCGATCTGCTGGGCTACGATCTCGCCGAGCAGATCGCTCTCGGTGAAGTTCTTCGACGCGACCACGATGGCGGACTGGCGGGTGCCGCACCCCGCGCCGAGGAGCAGCGCGGCCCACGCCAGCCACCGGGTAACGCCCTGCCCCGCGATCACGCCGCCGCCAGCCGCCGCTCGAGCCAGCCCAGGACGGCGTCCAGCGCGAGGGCCACGCCGGCCGCGGGGAGCGCGCCCGCCAGGATGAGCGTGTCGTTGACGGTCGCCACGCCGCGGAAGATGTACACACCCAGGCCCCCGGCGCCGATCGCCGCGCCGATCGTGGCGATGCCGACGCCCACCACGGCCGCCACGCGTACGCCCGCGAAGATCACGCCCGCGGCGAGCGGTAGCTCGACCAGGTAGAGGATTTCGCGGTCGGCGAGCCCCATGCCCAGCGCGGCTTCGCGCACCGCCGGATCCACACCGCGGACGCCCGTCACCGTGTTGCGGACGATCGGCAGCAGCGCGTAGAGCACCAGCGCGATGATGGCCGTGCGCGCGCCGATGCCGCCCAGCAGCGGGAGCGGGATCAGGAAGCCGAACACGGCCAGGCTGGGGACCGTCTGCACCGCGTTGATGACCGCCAGGACGGGAGCCGCGAGCCGCCGCCGCCGCGTGAGGACGACGCCGAGCGGCAGGCCCAGGACGACCGCGATGAGCGTCGACACCAGTACCAGCACGAGATGCTCGCCCAGCAGCCCGAGCGCCTCGGACCGGTTGGCCCCGTAGAACGCCAGCAGGCTCACGGCTCGAGCGACGCGACGAACGCCCGCGCCTCCGGGTGGCCCGACGCGTGAAATTCGGCCGGCGTGCCGAGCCAGACCACCTCGCCGGCCGCGAACAGGGCGATCCGGCCGGCGAGGCGCAACGCCTCGCGCACGTCGTGGGTCACGAACACGGCGGTGGTGCCGAGCCGCGCGACGAGCGCCGCGAACTCCCGCTGCAGCTCGGCCCGGGTCAGCGGGTCGAGCGAGGCGAAGGGCTCGTCGAGCAGCAGCAGCGGGGGATCGGCCGCGAGCGCGCGCGCCAGGCCCACCCGCTGCCGCTGGCCGCCGGAGAGCTCGCGCGGCCGGCGCTCCAGGAACGCGGCCGGCTCCAGCCCCACGAGCACCAGCAACTCCTCGACCCGCGCGCGCACCCGCGCCGGCTCCCAGCCCTCGAGCCGCGGCACCAGGGCCACGTTACGCGCCACGGTGAAATGGGGGAACAGCCCGACGTCCTGGATCACGTACCCGATGCGGCGGCGCAGGCGGTGCGACTCCCAGGCGGCGGTGGGTCGCCCCTCGAACCGGACCTCGCCGGCGCTCGGCGTCACCAGCGCGTTGATGACCCGGAGCGTCGTGGTCTTGCCGGAGCCGCTTCGGCCCAGGAGCGCCAGCACCTCGCCGCGCCGCACGTCGAGGGTGAGCCCGCGGACCACGTCGCGCCCGCCGAGCCGCACCGTGACGTCGCGCAGCTCGACGAGCGGCGTCAGGTCGGCCGTGCGGCCTCCTCCGCGTAGTCCTCCAGTGCGGCCCGCACGACCGCGTGCGCATGCGCGCGCGCGTAGGTGCCGTCCACCCGCACCGGGTTGGGCGAGCCCGGAATGCCCTTGTAGGTCAGGAAGTAGTGCGACAGCCGCTCCACCAGGGCCACCGGCAACGCGGCCAGCTCCTCGACCCGGGCCCACGCCGGGTCGTTCTCGAGCACCGCGACGATCTTGTCGTCGGCCTCGCCCCCCTCGACCATCCGCAACCCGCCGATCACCTTCGCCCGCACCAGGACGTCGGCGCGATCCACCGGGCGCTCGCTCAGCACGCAGATGTCGAGCGGGTCGCCGTCGCCACGCTCGACGCCCGCCAGCCGCGCCACGCGGCCGCCGCAATACGTGCGCGGCACGAAACCATACAGCGTCGGAGGCAGCGAGCTCGTGCGCTGCGGCCGGTCCACGTGCAGGTACCCGGTCACCTTGTCCACTTCGTACTTCACGAGGTCGAACGGCGTGATCTCGATGTACGCACGGACGAGGCCCGGCGCGTCGGAGCCCGGGTCGAGGCCGTGCCAGGGGTGCGGGCGAAACGTGTGGAAGGGGCGAGGGAACGACATGGGAACAAGATACGACAAGCAGAGGCTGGTGATGAAGTGATGAGGTGATGGAGGGCGCGCCAATCACGTCATCACGTCATCCCCTCATCACCGCCTTACGAGTCTGAACTTCGCGAATACATACGGATAGTGCGGCTGAAACCAGTTCCGAAAGCTGCGGCGCACCAGGGTCCGGTCCGTCGCCCACGAACCGCCGAGCAGCACGTAATGATGCTCGTCGAAGAAGTCCGCCGAGTAGCCCGCGTAGGTGCGGGCCCAGGCCTCGAAGCCCGGGAACGGCCCGAACCGCGAGCGCGTCCATTCCCACCCGTTCCCCGCCAGGTCCCGCGCCGCGGTTCCGCCGTACATGCCGACGGGCGTCGGCCCCCAATGCGTGAAGTCGAAGTTGCCGCCCGCCGGATCACCCCACCGCACGTCGGCCGCGCGGGCCGCGGCGTGGTACTCGGCTTCCGTAGGCAGGCTGGCGCCGCGCCACCGCGCGTACGCGTCCGCCTCGGCCCAGCTCACATACACCGGCCAGTCGGCCACGTCCTCGAGCGGCAGCTCGTCGGCGAGCGCCTGGTAGGTCCAGCCCCCCACCCCCGCCTCCGGTCCCCGCGCGGCCCGCGTCCAGAACACCGGGTGCGTGTGCCCCACGCGCTCGCGCCAGGCCCACGACTCCTCCACCCACAGCTCGGCCCGCGTGTAGCCCCCCGCCGCCATGAACTCGAGCCACTCGCCGTTTCGTACCGGCGTGCGGTCGAGGGCGAACGGCGCGACTTCCTCGGCGTGCTCCGGGAACTCGTTGTCCCAGCCGAACGGCACCCGGTCGAAGCGCTCGCCCAGCACGACCGTCGCGCCGGGTACCGCCACGGTGCCGGGGGCCGCCGCGCCCTGGAACCGATACGGCGGGACGGTCCGCGGCCGGCGGCGCAGCCGGCGGTCGAGCTGTTGCACCATATAGAGCAGCGTCTCGTGGTGCATCAGCTCGTGCTCGATGACGAGGTGATAGACCCGGCCGTGCTCCGCCAGCACGTCGCTGCCCGCGCGCGATTCCACCTCGTCCATCGCGCCCAGGAGCGCCCCCCGCACGCGGTCGCGGTAGCGCAGCGTCTGGTCGAGGCTCGGCCACGCTTCGGCGCCCTCGTACCCGTCCACGCCGACGGGATCGATGCCGCGCGCGAACAGCCGATCGAGCGCGGGCTGCGGACTCTCTCTCCCGAGCAATCCGCCGAGGACCTGGTTCCAGCCGAAGGCCGCGAGGTGGCCCGCGTAAAAGATGAACGGCTGCCGCAGCGCGATCGGCCGCCGCAGGAACGCCTCGGGCGCCAGCAGGTCGAACACGGCGTCGGACCGGCGCCAGGCGGCTTCGAGCCGCGCCTGCAGCGCGAGCCGGTCGAAGCCCGGGACGGCGGGAGCGACGGTCATGGCGTCGCCGTCCTCCGGCACAACGCCAGAGCGAAGAGCTGGTCGGCATCGGTGTACCACCGGTCGAGCGCGAGCCCGGTCCCCGGGAGCCGACGCTCGAAGCCGGCGCGCGTGTACTTGCACGAATACTCGGTCCGGATCTCATCGCCGGCGCCGAAATGAAGGTCGAGCCAGGCGCCCAGCACGCGGACCCGCTGGGGCTCCGCGGCCACGAGGCGCATCTCGATCCACTCGCGGCGCCGGTCGTAGAACGCGCGATGGCGCCAGCGCCGCACGTCGAAGTCGGCGTCCAGCGCGTGGTTCACGTGGTCCAGGATGTTCAGGTTGAAGGCCGCGGTCACGCCGGTCGCGTCGTTATAGGCGGCCTCGAGCCGCGCCGGGTCCTTCACCAGGTCGAGCCCGACCAGGAATCCGTCGCCCGGCGCGAGCGTGCGCGCGACCGACCGCAGGAACCGGGGCACCGTGGTGGGGTGCAGGTTCCCGATGGTCCCGGCGAACAGGATCGCGAGCCGCCCGCCACCCCGGCCGAGCGGCCCGAGCCCGCCCGTGAAGTCACCGACAAGCCCCCGGACGCGCAGCCGAGGGTACTCGGCGGCCAGCCGCGCCGCCGACGCCTCCACGAACCGCTCGTTGATGTCGAACAGGACCACCCGCGGCCGGCGGCCGGGCCCCGCCGCGTCGAGCAGCAGCCGGATCTTGCGCCCCGCGCCGGAGCCCAGCTCCACCATTTCCCGTGGCCGCTGCCGCGCGACGATGTCGCCCGCGACCGCCGCGAGAATCGCCTCCTCGGTGCGGGTCTGGTAGTACTCCGGCAGCCGCGTGATCTCCTCGAACAGCGCGCTGCCCCGGTCGTCGTAGAAGTACTTGCTGGGCAGCCAGCGCTCGCGGGCCAGCAGGCCGGCGCGGACCTCCGCGGCCATGCGTGGCGCCGGCGGGGACGCCGGTCCCGCCGAGGGCGTATGGAACGGAACGGCAACCGCCATCGCGCCTTCCCTTTGCGTACCGGTGCGGTGGTGCTGCGTGGGCTGCGGGGCTCGTCCTGCGTGTCCCTGATCGAACGCCCGGCCAGGGGCTCCGGTTCCCGGCTCGCGAACCGCCGGAGGGGCCGCGGCGTTACTCCTGTACCCCGCGACCTCCGGAGTGAGCCCGATGACGACCTGGCACAGGCTCGGTATCCGCGACGAGCTGATCGCCCGCGCGCCGCTGAGCGTCAAGCTCGAGCGTCACCAGATCGCCTTGTTCTACCACGAGGGCGCGTTCCGCGCCATCTCCAACATCTGCAACCACAAGGGCGGCCCGTTGTGCGAGGGACGCCTGCGCGGTGAGTTCGTCGCGTGCCCGTGGCACGGCTGGGAGTACAGCGTGGTCACCGGCAAGGGCCCCGAAGGCTACGACGAGGAGCAGGTGCCGGTTTTCTCGATCGAAGAGCGCGCCGATGGCGTGTACCTCGCGACCCCGCCCGCCATGCCGCGCAAGCTCATCAAGCACAAGCCGTCGCACCTCCTCGACGAGCACGCCAAGCCCGACGGCGCCCCGCCCCGCGTGCTGGGCATTTCCACCACGGCGATGGACGCGGACCTGCCGCGGTTCTCGACGTCGGACTTCCTGCTGGAGCACGCCCTCGAGGCCGCCGGGCGCGACCGCGGCGCCGAGACCCGCCTCATCCGGTTGCGGGACCTCGCCTTCCGCTCCTGCGAAGGCAACTACTCCAAGGCCTCCCACGCCTGCACCTGGCCGTGCGCGATCACCGAACGCGACCCGTCCGACGGCCTCACGCCCGTCTACGAGGGGCTGGTGCACTGGGCCGACGTCGTGCTGATCAGCACGCCGATCCGCTGGGGCGCGGCGAGCAGCCTGTACTTCAAGATGGCCGAGCGGCTCAACTGCATCCAGAACCAGATCACGATCCACAACCGGGTCCTGATCAAAAGCAAGGTCGCGGCGTTCATCATCACGGGCGGGCAGGACAACATCCAGGGCGTCGCGGGCGGGCTGTTCACGTTCTGGGCGGAGCTTGGCTTCGTGTTCCCGCCGTTCCCCTTCATCGCGCATTCGCGCGGCTGGGACGCCGAGGACATGCAGAACAACGTGCGGCAGGTGAAGGCCAGCGAGGGTCTGCGCGGCGCGGCGGTCGAGCTGGTGGGCCGCGCGCTGGACTTCTGGACCATCCTCGACCACCACAAGCAGGAGATGGACCGGCCGATGGAGCGTGCGGGCCGCAAGGCGAACCCGCTGCCGGCCCCCGAACCCGAGGAGGCGTTTGCCGTATGACCCGCCCCAACCGCCCCAACCGCCGGTGCTCCCCATGACCGAGCGCATGCGCATCGCCAAAGCGTACGAGGCCGCGATGTTCGCGGGGCGGATGGACGAGGTCGCCTCGTACTTCACCGACGACGTCGTGTACTGGGTCGCCGGAGCGCCGCCCATCGGGGGCACGTGGACCGGGAAGGTGGCGGTGCTCCGCGCGTTCGAGCAGCGCGAGCCGGGCCTCGGCGCGGCCGACTGGGGCTACGAGGACCTGGAGCGGGTGTGGTACGACGCCGACGAGCGCGTCATCGTCGAAATCCACGAGAAGAGCTGGCTGAAGAGCGCGCCGGCCGATGTGATGAACCAGCGCACCTGCGTGGTGATCCGGTTCCGGGGCGAGCGGATCTGCTCGATGCGGGACTACACCGACTCGCACGTCTACGAGGAGTTCGCCCGGCGCCACCGCGCCGAGCTGCCGAAGTTCAAAGGCGACAGGTAAGGCGGTTGGGGCGGTTGGGGCGGTTCCTCGGGCCGATGCGGAGCCGCGACCCGGCGGTCGGTCCCAAGCCACACGAACCGCCTCAGCCGCCCCAACCGTCCTCACCGCCCTTTGGCACGCGCGCCGCGAACCCGCCCGCGACGGCCATGAGCGCCGCGGCCGCCAGGAACCCGACCGTCGCGCCCGCCGCGTCGTAGGCGGCGCCGATCACCTCCGGGCCCGTCATGCGGCCGAGCGCGGCGAGCGATTGTGCGACGCCGAGCATCGTCCCCTGCTCCTCCGGCCCCGCGAGCACCGACACCATCCCCATCGCCGCCGGCGAGAACAGGCTGTTGCCGAAGGCGAGCACCACCGTCCACGCGTACAACGCGGGCACCCGCGCGAGGTACGGGATCACGCCGATGGCGAGCACCATGCCGAACGTGCCGGCGATCAGCAGGCGGCGGTCGCCCCAGCGTTTCGCGAGCCTCCCGAACGCCCACCCCTGCACGATCGCCGCGACCAGCCCGATGACGGTGAACAGGCCGGCAAGTTCGCGAGCGCCCCAGCTCCACACCCGCGCCGTGTGCAGCGGCAGGATCGCCGTGTAGCCCGTGAACGAGACCGCCGCGAAGATCCACACCAGCAGCAGCGGCCGGAGCCGCGGGCTCTGGAGCGCTTCGCGGGTGCGGGTCACATCGAGCAGCGCGCGTGCCGAGCGGCGCTCGCGGTGCAGCGACTCCGGCAGGATGCGCCACCCGATCACCAGGTTGAGGAGCGACAGCCCGGCAGCGACGAGCGCCGGCGCCGCCCGCCCGCCGTAGTGACCCGCGAACCCCCCGAGCGCCGGGCCGACCACGAATCCGATGCCGAACGCGGCGCCCAGAATGCCGAGCTTCTTCGAGCGCTCGGCCGGGCTCGAGATGTCGGCCACGTAGGCCTGCGCCACCGAGATGTTGCCGCTCGCGAACCCGGACACCAGCCGCGCCAGCAGCAGCAGCGGATACGTCCGGGCCGCGGCGAACAGCAGGTATCCGGCCGCGTTGATCAGCATCGTCGCCAGCAGTACCGGTCGCCGTCCCACGCGGTCCGAGATGCGCCCCAGGACCGTGGTGGCGACGAACTGCATGCCCGAGAACGCGCCCATCAGGACGCCGAGCCCCAGGCCGCCCGCGCCGAAGTCCCGCGCCACGAACGGCAGGATCGGGATGATGATCCCGAACCCGACCAAGTCGATCAGGATGGTGAGGAAGACGACGCCGAGGCTGCCGCGCGGTGCGTTCACGCGCGACCAATCTAACCACCTCAGCGCAGCTCGACCCCCACGATCACCGTCCGCCGCCCATAGAACGTGGTGATCGGCTCGCCTCTCCCCGTCGCAGACTGCACTCCATATCCGACGATGTTCCCGCGACCCTCGAGGTTCAGCAGCTCGGCGAACGTCACCAGCAGCCGGCTGCCACGCCGGACGTAGCGGCTGAGCCGCGCGTCCACCCGTCGGTACACCGGGTACCGATCGCTGTTGGGGGCGCCCAGGGCCAGCGACCCCACTCCGCCCGTAGTGTCCTGGCTCAGGAGCGGGGTGTAGGGGCGGCCGGCCGCGAGCCGGAGCGTGACACCCACGTCCCACGCGGTGCCGATCCGCTGCGCCACGACGGCCACCACGCTGTGCGTGACATCGTACGCGGCCGGAATGCTCGTGCCGTCCGGCAGCGAGAGCCGCGCCCGCATGGCGGAGTACGTGACATGCGCGCCTCGCCGATAGCCCGGAGCGCTCAGGAACACGTCCCCACCGACCACCGTCCCGCCGGTGGGCGTCCACGCCGAGTCTCCGCCGACCCAACGTTGGTAGTGCTTGACGTACAGGTCGGAGCCGAGGGTGACCGCACCGCGCCGTTCCACACCGACCAGAAGGTGGTGGGCGCGCCGTGCCACGCCCGTTCGCTCGTCCAATCCCGGCTGCTGCCTGGCGGGCCGGAACGGCCCCTGCTGGAACACGCCGCCGGCCACCGCCGCCGTGTACCGACCGAGTGTCGCCTCGGCCCGCAGCCGTGGATCGGCCGTCAGGCCACGCGCGCCGGGCAGCCGGTCCAGACGCAAGCCGGACGTCACCGTGAGCCACCCGGCCGGCACGAACAGCACCTCGGCAAACCCGCCGGCATGGCTCGCGTGCCGACCGGTGCCGTCCATCTCGCGGATCGGGGCTCTCGTCGCGAACTCCGCCGTGACCGGAACCGTGCCCTCGAGCAACGCCGTCAGGCGCGACACTTCGAGCCCCGTCGCCAGGAGCGCGCGGCGGGAGACCGGCACGTCCGCTTCGACGCGCAGACCGCCACGTTGGAGCCGGCGCGAAACGTCGAGCGCCCCGAACGCCACATCGCTCGCGCGCGACGAGAAGGTGCCGGTGGCGCGGAGCGCCGCCACGGGGCCGACCCGGTCCAGCCGCGCCGAAAGCACGGTGGCCACCGTGGTGCCGCTGCTGCGGTACGGGCCGCGGTGCCCCGCCACGATCAGCAGGGGCGAAGCGTCGTCGTGCTCGACGAGAGCCACGGCCCGCAGTTCGCCACGATCGGTCCGGCTCGTGGCGCCCGCGATCCCTTCCAGCGACACCGGGTCGGCGGCGTAGTCCTCGCCGCGCCCATGCATGCGCAGCATCAGGCTCGTATGGGTGAACCGCGCCGAAGCCCACACCCCCGCACGGTCGCCGAGCGGCTCCATCAGCGTCACAGCGGGGCCGGCCGTGTTGAGGGCGATGCGTCGGCTGCGGGCCGCGGGCCGGCCCACCGCCACGGCGTCTATGACGCCGCTCAGCGCGTCGCCGTACCGGGCCGAGAACGCCGCGGCGTAGACGTGGACGCTCCGCAACACGTCCGGGTCGAGGACGCCGAACAGGCCCCCGCTCAACGATTCGAACTTGCCCGCGTAGGCCAGTCGCGCACCGTTCAGGAACACCGGCGCCTCGGACGGGTCGCCGCCGCGCAGGGACAGATCGCTCGATTCGGAGCCGCCGGTCACGCCAGGAAGCATCTGGAGCACCTGCATGAGGTCGGCGGCACCGCCCGGCATCGTCACGACATCGAGCGCGGTCACCCCCCGACCCGCACGACTCACCGCAACGTCGGACAGCGAGGAGGCAGTCACCGTGATCCCGGCCACCGTGGCAACCGTATCCGGCTCCCGCGGCGGCCCGCCGTTAGCGCGAGGCGGGAGTCGATCCCGCGTCGGCAGCCGCGCCGCCCGGTCCCGCACCGCCGACGCTTCGGCGGCGCGACCCGTCCGGTCGTAGAGCCGCGCCAGCTCCTGCAGCGCATCGCGGAACTCGGGGAGGTGCTCCGGAATGCCACCCGCACCAGTGGCCCGCTCCAGTTCAGCGATCGCAGAGTTCGTGTGCCCCAGGAACTCCGGCGCGCCCGCATAGACCAGCCCGAGGGTGAACCGGGCCGGCCAGAAGCCCGGCTCCCGGTCCAGTGCTCCCAGAAGCCCGTCCACGGCCTCCTGGAACAGCCCCAGCATCTCGGCCGGCCCGGTCGCCAGCGGCAGTCGGCATTGCACCAGCACTCGCGCCAAGCCGACGCTGGGCGCCGCGCTCTCCGGTTGGACAGAGACCGCCGCCCGCCACAGCCGCTCGGCGCGATCGTTGCGAACTGCGCGGTCGGATGGAGAGGCCGTCGCGCCAGCCAGGCACGCCGCCAGCGCGCTGTCCGCGGCCGTCGCCGGGACCGCCGGCGCCTGCGCCGCCAGTCCCACCGGCCACGCCCCCAGGCTCAACAGCAGCAACCAGGAAGAAGCGCTGCCCATTCGGCCGGGCTTCCGCGTTTGGCTGCCGCCCCTCGCGCCGGTCCCCACCGGCACCTTACCCTTGATGTGCATTGTCAGCTCCCGGTTCGCAGTGAGAATATACGATGTATATATACACTGTATATTTGCGGCGTCAAGGGGCTACTTCGAGGGGAACGTGACGCGCGACGGCAAGAAACGGGGCCGCAGGGCCGAAGCGACCTACCATCACGGCGATCTGCGCCGGGCGCTGGTGCAGTCCGCCCTGGATTTGATCGCGGCAGGCGGTACCAGCCGGGTGACGCTTCGGGGCGTCGCGCGAGCGGCCGGCGTCAGCCACATGGCGCCCTACAACCACTTCGCCGACAAGGCGGCGCTGATCGCGGCCGCGGGGGCGGAGGGATTCCGCCGGTTGAAGGGTGCCATGGAGCAGCGCATGAAGGCATTCGCCCAGGGGGACCCGCTGCGGGTCCAGGCGGTCGGCATCGCCTACGTGGTGTTCGCGGTGGAAAACCCCGAGTTGTTCCGGCTGATGTTCGGCCCGGAGCTGGCGGACACCACGGGCCACGCGGATCTGGCCCGGGCCGCGCACGAGGTCCTCCAGCTCCTCATCGGCGCGCTGGACGTGGCCGGGCTTGCGGCCCCCGATGCGGCGGCCGCGGCGGAGTTCGCGCTGGCGCCCTGGGCCCTCGTGCATGGGCTGGCGATGCTGGCCGTGGCGGGGCAACTCCCTCAAGGAAGCGCCGCTGACGTCGAAGCAGCGGCGCGGACAGCCACAACGATGCTCTTCGTGGGAATGCGGAACTGGCCCCGGGAACGGGGGGAAAAGCGCTAGGCCAGCGGGTCCTCAGACGTGCCGGGCGGCGGTCGGGGCCTGAGAGCCCTGGTGCGGGCCGGCGGGCGGCGACCAGGGCCGTCCCGGAATCCAGCGCCCCACGGCGGCGCAGTACGCGTCGTAGTCCGCGCCGAACTTCGCGCGCAGGCTCGGCTCCTCGATCCCCATGACGAACCCGTGGAACATCACCCAACCCGCCGCGCCGTAGGCGGCCACCGCCGCCGACCACAGCAGGATCGACCATCCCAGGACGACCGTCAGCACCGACACGTACATCGGGTTGCGGACCACGCGGTACAGGCCGCGCACCACCAGCCGCTTCGGCGGATCGAACGGCGCGGGCGTCCCGCGCCCGGTGGCGGCGAAATGCCAGATGCTCCACAGCAACCCCGCGGTACCGAGCGCGACGGGGATCAGGGCCGCGAGCTCGCGCGGGCCCCAGGTCACGTCGCGCGGCGACACCCCCGCGATCCAGCGCCACGGCGCCCAGTACCCGAGCAGCCCCGGGACCAGTACGGCGAAGAACACGTTCTTGACGAACAGCCAGAGACCTTCCATGAGATCCTCAGCGCCCGATCAGTTTGGTTAGGAGCCACGCCGCCGTGTCGTCGAGCACCTCACGCGGAAGCGTCTGTTGACGCAACGCCCCGTACTCGGACGGCGAGCCGTCGCCATCGGTCGGGAGGAACAGGTGGTTGAGGCGCGGATAGATGCGCACCGTCACGTCGCGGTTGCCGGCGGCGCGGATCGCCGCGGCCAGCGAATCCGCCTGGCCCACGCTCACCTGGCGGTCGAGCGCGCCGTGCTGGATGAGCACGGGGGCGCGCACCCGGCGCGCGGTGGCCAGCGGATCGTAGTCCGCGAACCACCGGGTCCACGGGTTCGAGGCCACCCACTCCTCGATCTGCGTCTCCACGGCGGAGAGCTGGCTGGCCCGCTCCTCGGCGGACAGGCCAGCGGCCGTTTCGATCGGACGCCGGAGCTGATCGCGCACCACCGCCCGCCCGGTGTTGGACGGGCCGGCCAGGATCACCACGGCCGCGATGCGCGGATCGTCGGCCGCGAGCAGGGGGCCCATGACCCCGCCCTCGCTGTGCCCGAGCAGCGCGACCCGCGCGGGGGCGATGTCCGGCCGGGCGCGGAGCCACGCGACCAGCTGCCGGACGTCGTCCGTGTAGTCCGCGGTGGTACCGCCGAGGGTCCCGCCCGAAGCGCCCGCCGTCCGGTCGTCGTAGCGCAGGCCCCCGATGCCCTCGCGCGCCAGGCGCTCGGCGTATTCCCGGAACGGCCGATACTCGGGTACGAGCGGCCACAGGCTCTCGTCCCGGTCCTGCTGGCCCGAGCCGCTCATCATGACCACGACGGGAAACGGCCGCCGCCCCCGGAGCGGCAGCGTGAGCGTTGCCGCCAGGCTGAACGTGTCGCCGGTCGCCGGCCGGATGACCACGCGAACGTGCTCAGCCGTGTACGAGGCGCCGGGGGTCGGGTCGTAGCTCACCGCCGGCCGGCGCAGGCCCGGCAACACCGGCAGCGAATCGCGGCCGTTCCAGACCTCGGAGCGGATGCGCTGCACCGGCAGCTCGATCACCCCGGCGGGAAGGAGCTGAGCGACGATCCCGGCCATCGTGACCACGGTGGTGTCGCGGCCGTGGCGCACCGCGACGTCGATGAGCGAGTCGCCGCCCATCGGCAGATAGCGGAACGTGGTGTCACGGCCGCGGGCACGCTCGGCCGCTTCCGCAATGACGGAAACGGTCTGGGCCGGCACGACTCCGTCGGGGCGGAGCGCCACCATGCGCCGGACCCGGAGACTGTCTCGACCACGGCTGACCCGCAGCGAGTCACCCAGGACTTCCGCCAGGTACATCGAGCGCGTCGTGTCGCCGGACGCGTTGAACACCTGCGCCGAGAAGCGGACGAACCGCCCCGCCGAGTCGAATTCTTCGCGGCTGTCGAGCTTCAGGTTGAGCAGCGGGATCGTGACCGATCGTTCGAGCACGCCTCCGCTCCAGCGGTACGTCTCCCGGCCGACCTCCATGCCGCCCTGGATCATGCGATACAGCCGCCCCGGCTGTTCCTGGCCCTCGAGCATCCCGGCGCACAGCGCCAGCACCGTCAGCACCACGACCAGCGTCTTCTCCCACCGCGCGTCCCGTAGCATCACTCTGCTCCCCCCGGTTCCGCTCCGCCCTCGGCTGCTTCGCCGCGCCGCCGCAATCGCCCCGCCTTCGCGGTCTCCCGTCGCAGCACGAACTCGATCTGCGCGTTCACCGAGCGCAGCTCCTCGGCGGCCCACCGCTGCAACGCCTCGTACAGCTCCGGGTCGATCCGGAGCGGGAAGGCGCGGCGCTCCGTCACTGGTACAGCGTTCCCGCATTCACGACCGGCGTGACCGACTGCTCGGAGCACAACACCACGAGCAGATTGCTCACCATCGCCGCCTTGCGCTCCTCGTCGAGCCGAACCATCTGCTTCTGCGACAGCTGCTGCAGCGCCTGCTCGACCATCCCCACCGCGCCGTCGACGATCAGCCGCCGCGCCGCGATCACGGCACCCGCCTGCTGGCGTCGCAGCATCACGCTGGCGATCTCGGGCGCGTACGCGAGGTGGCTGATCCGCGACTCCAGGACCTTCACGCCGGCCTTGGCCAGACGGGCTTGGATCTCCTCGCGCAGCTTTTCGGCGACCTCCGCCGTGCGCCCGGAGAGCGAGATCACGTCCTCGCCGTGCGCGTCGTACCCGTACTGGTTGGCCAGGCCACGCAGGGCCGCCTCGCTCTGCACGTGCACGTACTGGTCGTAGTTGTCGACCTCGAACATGGCCTCGGCGGTGTCCACCACCTGCCACACCACCACGGCACCGATCTCGATCGGATTGGACTGATGATCGTTGACCTTCAGCTTGGCGGTTTCGAAGTTGCGCACCCGAAGGCTGATGCCGTGCCCCGCGTAGAACGGGTTGACCCACCACAGGCCCGACTGCTTCAGCGTGCCCACGTAGGAGCCGAACAGCTGCAGCACCTTGCCCTGATTGGGCTGCACGATCTTGAACCCGATGAGCATGACGATCCACACGACGAAGGCGACGCTCAACACGACGCCGCCGAGCACGCTCTCGCGTCGAATCGCGCCGACCAGGGCCCAGGTGAGCGCACCACCGGCCGCCAGCAGGAACACCACCATCGCCAGCCCGCTGGCCGCTTTCCGTTCGATCTCGCGAATCATGTCTGCTTTCCTCAAGTGGTCTTGGGACGGATATGATATCATTATGATATCTGCGCGTCAAGGCCGATGGCAAGTCGTTGTGCAGCAATATGTTATGCGACTGGAGCGGTTACGGGCGCTGGTTCTTGAAGCGCTTTCGGAGCGCCTTCGCGGCGGCCTTGTCGCGGGATCTGGTCTGGGCCGCGGCGTGCTGGTCCACGTCGCGTTCCCGGCGGGCCAGCTCGGCCACGAGCTTGTGATAGCTCTGCAGGCGCTGGGGATCGAGCTGCCCGGCGGAAATCGCCGCCTTCACCGAGCAATCCGGCTCGGGCCCGTGGGTGCAGTCGCGGAACGCGCAGCCGGCAGCCAACGCGTCCACGTCCTCGAACGACGCGAGCACGCCCTGGGCCGCGTCGGCCAGCTGCAGCTCACGCATGCCCGGCGTGTCGATCAGCAGGCCGCCGTCCGGCAGGAGCACCAGCTCCCGGCGGGTGGTGGTGTGGCGGCCGCTGCTGTCGGACCGGCGGATCTCCGCGGTGGCCTGCCGCTCGAACCCTACCAGGGCATTGATCAGCGTGGATTTCCCGACGCCGGAGCTGCCGAGCAGGGCTCCGGTCCGGTGCCCGGTGAGGTGGGTACGCAGCTCCTGGATGCCCAGGCCCGACGTAGCGCTCGTCAGGTGCACGGGTACGCCGAGGGCGATCGCTTCGACCTCGCGCCGCCGCGCCTCGGGGTCGGCGGGGACGTCGGCCTTCGACAGCACGACGACGGGGCGGGCGCCGCTCTCCCACGCCAGCGCGAGGTAGCGCTCGAGCCGCCGCGCGTTGAACTCGTCGTTGAGGGATGTGACGATGAAGACGACGTCCACGTTGGCCGCGACGATCTGCGGTTCGCGCTCGCGCCCCGCCGCCTTGCGGGTGAACAGGCTGGCGCGCGGCAGCACCGCGACGATCTTGCCCACGGCCTCGCGCGCGGGCACATCGAGCGCGACCCAGTCGCCGACGGCGGGCAGATCGAGCCGGCCGGCCGCCTCGTGGCGCAGCCGTCCGGAGAGCTTGGCGTCCACGTCGCCCCGTTCGGCGTAGGTTCCGAACCGGCTTTTGTGCTCGACGGCGACGCGCGCGGGCTCGAGACCGGCCGCGGCGAGCGGGGCGAAGGCCTCCCTCAGCTCGTCGTTCCAGCCGAGCGCCTCGAGCGACCTCAGCGGCGCACGCGCGGCAGCGGCTCCGGAAGGTCGGCCACCACGTAGGCCATCACCGCCATCGCCGCGACCAGCTGTCCCATCTCGCGCGGGTCGAGCTTGTCCGCGGTGTCGGCGTGACTGTGATGGAACCAGAAGTACCGCTGACCGTCCACCATGGGGCTCATCGCGGGCACGCCGCGCTGGGCGATGGGCCCGATGTCGGCGCCGCCCCCGCCCCGCCCCACCGAGTCGGCGCCGATCGCGGCGAGCAACCGGCCGATCTGCCGCACTACCGCGAGCGCGCTATCGGAGCCGCTGAAGCCGAAGCCCCGCGGCCGGAACGCGCCCCCGTCGCTCTCGATGGCGAGGACGTGGCGGTCGAGCTCGGCGGCGTGGGCGTCGCGGTAGGCGGTGCCGCCGCGCAGCCCGTTCTCCTCGTTGGTCCAGCCGACGACGCGAATGGTGCGGCGGGGCTGGAGCCCGAGCCGGCGCAGCAGGCGGACGGCCTCCCAGGCCACGACGACGCCGCCCGCATCGTCCATCGCCCCCGTGCCGACGTCCCACGAGTCGATGTGGCCGCCCATCACGACGACCTCGTCGGGGCGTTCGCGGCCCACCAGCTCGCCCATCACGTTGCGCGAGGGTGCGTCGGGCAGCGTCTCGGCGTTCATCACCAGGCGGACGACGATGCGCTCGCCGCGGTTGGCCATCCGGCGGAGCATCGCCGCGTCCTCGACGGAAAGCGCGGCGGCCGGTATGCGCGGCCCGGTGGTGTCGTATCGCATCGCCCCGGTGTGCGGGGAGCGCATCGAGTACGAGGCCACCGACCGGATCAGCGCGGCGACGGCGCCGGCCTGCGCGGCCCACGTGGCCGCGTTGGAGCGGTAGGTGACCGTGGCGCCGTAGTTGGTGAACGGCACGTCGAACAGGACGATCCTGCCGCGGGCCTCGGCGGCGCGCCGGTCGAGCTCCTCGCGATTGCCGACCACGAGGACCTCGGCCTCGATGCCGCCGGGCGGCGTGCCGACGCTGCCCCCCAGGCCGAGCATCGCGAGCGGCGCGGGCCGCGGCCGCACCAGCTCCGCGCTCTCCTCACCGCGCACCCAGCGCGGCACCATCACGGGCTCGCCGCGGACGTTGCCGAGGCTGTCGCGCCGCATCTCGGCGATGACCCAGTCGATGGCCCGCTCCAGCGCCTCCGACCCGGACAGGCGGTGGCCGAAGCGGTCGGTCAGCTCGGCGAGGCGGTTCCAGGCGGCCGAGTCGGCCGTCGCGGCGGCGATGATGCGGTCGGCCGTGGCGCCGTAGCGCTCGGCGATGGACTGGCCGCGGGCGGGGGACGCCGCACCGGCGGCCAGCAGCGCGGGCGCCACGGAGGAGATGACGTACCACGAAGGGGTTCGGCGCATGGCTCGGGGCGAGAGAGAGGTGGATGTCGCTGCGACGGTCATGAGCAGGACCTCACGCGAACGATACCGCGAGGCGGTCGTGGGCGGACCGGACGGCGCGCTCAACGTCTGCGGGCGCCCAGCCCCGGGCGAAGATGAAGCCAAGGTACTGCGATCCTTCGGGGATCGGCACGAGCCGCTGGCCGGGGTGGGCGGTGATGACCACGTCCTCGACCAGAGGCACGGCGCGGGCCGCGTCGACGCCCTCGACGGCGCGCAGCGTACCCGCGACGGGGGTCGGGATCATCATCACCGCGGCGGCCCGCGGCTCCCGCTCGTACGACGCCACCGGCATCCCCAGGGCCCGCCGCAGGAGCAGCTCCTCGAGGCTCGCGGCGCCGTCCGCGCCGAACCGCAGCACGGCGCTGCACCGTCCGCCGATGGGCCGCGCGGCCAGCTCGATCAGCCACACGCCGCGATCGTTCACCCTGAGCTCGGCGTGCACCGGCCCGCTCTCGAGCCCGAGCGCGAGCGCCGCGCGTTCGGCGGTGATGGCCACGTCGCGCTGGCGGCCCGGGTCGAGGCGGCTCGGCGTCACGTAGATCGTCTCCTCGAAGAACGGGCCGTCGAGCGGATCCGGTTTGTCGAACACCGCGAGGACCCGCAGCGCGCCTTCCTCGAGCAGACCCTCGAGCGCGACCTCCTCACCGGCTACGTATTGCTCGACGAGAAACACCCCCGTCGCCGCGCTGCAGGCTGCCGCGGCATCCGAGTCCTGCAGGATGCCGCGAATCCGCTCGGCGGCGGCGAGGAACTCCTCCGGCCCGTTGGCGCGGATCACACCGCGGCTGGCGGCCAGGCGCGTGGGCTTGAGCACGCAGGGGTACGGCGCCGAGCGGGCTCGCGCGGCCAGATCGTCGTCGAAGCGGTGCAACGCGAAGGCGGGCACGGGCAGGCCGGCACCGGCGAGCAGGATCCGCTGGCGGTACTTGTCGCGCGCCGCGAGCACCGCGTCCACCGGATTGTGCGGCAGGCCCAGGGCGGCCGCGAGGTACGCGCCCAGGACCGCCGTGTCGTCGTCCACGCCGAACACGGCATTCACCGGGGTGCGCGTCGCGAAGGCCCGCGCCTGCTCCGCGGCGCGCCCGGCGTCGCCGAAATCGAGGGCCACCAGGCTGTCGGGTTGCGCGGCCGCGAGCGTCGCGCGGTGATCGGTGGCCACGGTGAGCGCGCAGCCGATGCGTCGCGCAGCGTCCAGGAACGCGGCGGCCCGGTAGGTCGTACTGGGAAGGAGGAGAAGGAGGCGCAGCCTTACTTCTTCGCGGACGCGAAGTAGGGATTCGCGCCCGAGGCGTGGTCGGTCACGTCCACGATGCCCTGCACCGCCGGAACGGTCTCGCGCAGCGTCGTTTCGATGCCCTGACGGAGGGTGACCTCGGCCATCCCGCAGCCCTGGCAGCCCCCCTGCAGCCGCAGCAGCACGACCCCGTCCTGCACGTCGATGAGGTCCACGCGGCCGCCGTGTCCGGCCACCATCGGGTTGATCCGCGAGCTGAACACGCGGCTCACCTGCTCATACAGCGCGTCGTCGTGGGCGGGGTCGGCCACCGTCGGTTTCGCCGCCACCGCCCGAGCGCCGCCCAGCAACGCGCCGCGGATCGCGGCCCCGACCGCCTTGCCGACCACCTGCCACGGCTCGGCCCCGGTCTTGGTGATCGTGACGGCGTGGCCCGACACCAGCACCTCGGTCACCCCCGGAACGCGAAACAGCGCCACCGCGAGCGGCGAGTCCTCCGCATCGCCGGCCGTGGCGAACCGGCGCACGCCGGCGTCGAGCAGCGGTACGCTGACCACGAACTTGCAGCGGCGCTCGTCCACCGGCTCAGCAGTAATGCTGATGTCCACAATCGAAAGAAAGCGGCGGGCGGACGGACGGTCAACACGGGCCTGTTTCCAGCCTGACGCTGGCGCGGGAACGGGGGAGAACACTACAATCGGGAGGACGATCCGAACGGCGTTGCTCGTTTTTCGGGCCGACGACGCCGACCACGCTGCCACCCGGTGGAGGTCCACGGTGGACGAGGTCGCACGTCTCGGCCCGAAGGCCATTCTGCTCGTGGACGACGATCCCATCGTCGCCCGGGCGTTTCGCCGCCAGCTCGAGAAGCTTGGCTACGCGGTCCGCACCGAAGGCGACCCGGAGCAGGCGGCCCAGGTCTTCGGCGCCGACCCTTCGGCCTTCGACCTTCTCATCACCGACCTGGGCATGCCCGGCCTCGGTGGCACGGAGCTCGCGCGGGTCGTCCACGCCCTTCGTCCCGACCTTCCCATCCTCCTCGTCACGGGCAGCAAAGACGACGTGGATCCCACGGAGGCCCGCGACGCGGGGGTCGTGGCCGTCCTGCAGAAGCCGCTCACGATGGACGAGCTCGACGCGGCGGTCGCGGCCGCGCTGGGAGCGCGGTAGCGGCGCGCCACGCGGCGCGCTATCGTGACGCATGCGTCTCGTGCCAGTGCCGGGATCCCTCGCCCGAGTCCTCGCGGCCGCGCTCGCGCTGGCCGCGGTCCCATCCGCTCTCGGCGCCCAGTCGGCGTACGTCCCCGGCCCCGGCGACCAGTGGGAGCGTCAGCGCCCGGGCGCGGTCGGGATGGATTCGCTGCGTCTCGACTCGGCGGTGCAGCTCGCGCTGGCGCGCGAGATCGGGTGGCTCCGCGACCTCGGCGAGCAGGTGCGGCGCAACACCGCGCACGAACCCTACCCCGACGTCCTCGGCCCCACCCGGGAGCGGGGCGGCCCGAGCGGGCTGATCATCCGGCGCGGCTATATCGTCGCCGAGTGGGGCGACACCCGCCGTGTGGACATGACCTTCAGCGTCGCCAAGAGCTACCTCTCGGTGGTGGCGGGACTCGCCTTCGACCGCGGGCTGGTCCGCGACGTGCAGGAGCGCGTGGGCGCCAGCGTTCGCGACGGGGGGTTCGACTCCGAGCACAACGCGCCGATCACGTGGCACCAGCTGCTCACCCAGACCAGCGAGTGGGAGGGCGTGCTGTGGGACAAGCCCGACGTGGCGGACCGGCGGCGCGGGCGCGACCGCATCCTCCAGGCGCCGGGCACCTTCTGGGAGTACAACGACGTTCGGGTCAACCGGCTGGCGCTGGCGCTGCTGCGGGTGTGGCACCGGCCGCTGCCCGAGGTGCTGCGCGAGCATGTGATGGATCCAATCGGCGCGTCGTCCACGTGGGAGTGGCACGGGTACCGTAACGCCTACGTGGACCTCGAGGGCCGGCAGGTGCAGTCGGTGAGCGGCGGTGGGCACTGGGGCGGCGGACTGTGGGCGAGCACCCGCGACCACGCCCGGCTCGGCCTCCTGCTGCTGCGCCGGGGGCGGTGGGGCGACCGCGCGCTGCTATCGGAGCGCTGGATCGCGATGGCCGAAACGCCCACGCCGATCCGGCCGGTCTACGGCTACCTGTGGTGGCTGAACACGGATCGGGGGCGGTACGCGAACGCGCCGGCCTCGAGCGTGTTCGCGCTCGGCGCGGGCGGCAACATGATCTGGATCGATCGCGAGCACGACCTGCTGGTCGTGGCCCGGTGGATGGACGGCCGGGCCACGAACGAATTCATCGGGCGGGTGCTGGCGGCGATCACGGACGGCCCGTGACGCCGCCTGTGCCGGTCGCGACGGCCGCGGGCGCAGCCACGAGGCGGGTCGTAGCGATCCTCGCCCTGCTTGGGACGCTCGCGGCGCAGGCCGCGGCTCAGAATGTCCCGCGCCGGCCCCGGCTGGCCGCGGACGTCGACACCAACGACGCCCGGGCGTATTTCCAGCTGGGCACGGAGCGCGTCGAGCGCAACCCCGGCCAGGCGGCCGACGCGTTCTACTGGGCTTCGCGGCTCGATCCGTCGTCGCCGCAGACGTTGTACGCGCTTGCGATCGCGCGGCTGCTGCGTGACCCGGCCCTGCTCGTGCGCTACCGGGAGCGGGACCCTCGGACGCTGGCGAGCCCGGCCGCGCGGGCGCTGGACTCGCTGCGGTTCCGCGCCGAAATGCAGGATCCGTTCTTCCACCGCGGGATGGACCAGGTCATGCTGTACGCGTACGCCCGCAGCGCGGTGCGGCGCGAAGAGTGGTTCGGCCGCTCCGAGGATTTCGGGCGAACCGGCATGGTGCAGTTCATCGAGCGGTTTTTCGAAGAGACCGACCCGTACGGTCGCGGCCAGTTGTACTACAGCGACCACCGGCTGTCCCAGGCGCTCCAGTACTGGGCCCTCGCGCTGCGGAATCGGCGTGGGCAGGCCTGGCTGATCGCGGACCGCGCCCGCGCCTGGGCCGAGCTGGGCCAGCTCGACAGCGCCCGCGTCGCGCTCGACACCGCCATTCACTTCGCGGGCCGGGCCGGCGCGGATCATATCGGCCACGTCTTCGAATCGCGGGCCGCCTGGCTGCACGCGTTGGGGCGCATCCACGAGGACCGCCGCGACACCGCCGCGGCGGCCGCGGCCTATCACCGCGCGGTCGAGGCGGACGCCGCCTACTACCCCGCGCGGTTTCGGCTGGGCGCGCTGGCCGTCCTGGCGCGCGACCCCCCCACGGCGATCGAATACCTGTCCCGGGCCACGTCGGGCCCCGACGTGCAGTTCTTCGCACTCGCGGCCGCGGCGGCGCTCTACAGCCAGCTCGGGCGACGCGACTCGACGGTCGCGCTGTTACAGCGCGCCACCCAAACCGAGCCGTGGGCCTCGGCGGGGTGGCTGATGTACGCTCAGGCGCTGGACGCCGTCCGAGACAGCGTGCAGGCGCTGCCCGCGTACGAGCGGTACCTGGCGCTCGCCCCGCGCAACGACGTTGGGGCGCCGGCGGCGACCCGCCGGGTCCAGCAGCTGCGCGCGGCCGCCGGGCAGCCGTAGGGCGCGACGCCGGTCGCGCCTCGGCGATCCCTCAGCTCGGATCCCGCCATTCCCGGCCGAGTCGCGCGAGCAGCACGCCGAACAGTTCGATTCCGTCCCACAGGTTCCGGAGCCTCAGGTTCTCGTCGGCGCCATGCTGGTTGTTGTCGTGGTTCACGATCGGCAGGCTGATCAGCGGCGCGCCGAGCACTTCCGTGAAATGGTACAGCGGCAGGCTGCCACCGCTGGTCGGCACGCGGATCAGCGGCGCGTCCAGCGCGGGCTCCAGCGCCCGTAGCAGCGCCTCCGCGGCCGGGGCGTCGAGCGCGGTCCGGTTCGCCGGATACCCGCCGCCGCCGAACGCGGCCCGCACGATCTTCGGGTAGCGCCGCCGGGTGGCGAGGTCGGGCTCTGCGTCCACGACGTGCCAGCCCTGCCGCACCAGGTGCGCGAGCAGCAGCTCCCGCATCCGCGCCGGGGTCTGGTCGGGCACCAGCCTGATGCCGAACGCCGCGGTGGCCGACGTCGGAATGACGTTCGCCGCGCCCGCGCCCACCCGCGCCATCTCGAGGCCGTGCACATTGAGCGCCGGGAGCATCAGGCGCTCGAGCAGGGGGGCGTTGCCCGCCTCCGTCGCGGCGAGGCCGAGCTCCCCCCGGATCGCATCGTCCACCGGCGGCACCGCGGCGATCGCGCGCCGCTCGGCGTCGGTTGCGGGCCGCACGTCGGCGTAGAACCCCTCGATCGACACTCGCCCGTCCGGGTCGCGCATCGTGGTGATGAGGTGCGCGAGCTGGACCCCGGGGTTCGGCGCCCAGTTGCCGTAGTGCCCGCTGTGGAGTGGCCGCAGCGGCCCGTAGACGGTGAGATGGAAGCCCATCGTCCCGCGGGCGCCGAAGACCACCTGCGGGCGGCGCGACTGGTGCACCGGACCGTCGGCGAAGATCCAGACGTCGGCCCGCAGCAGGTCGGCGTGGCGCTCGAGCATCGCGCGCAGGTGCGGCGAGCCCGCCTCCTCCTCGCCCTCCAGGAAGACCTTGAGGTTCACCGACAGGCTGATGCGTCGCTCCCGCAGGGCGTCGAGGGCCGCGAGCAGCGCGACGATCGGCGCCTTGTCGTCGGAGGCCGAGCGCGCGTAGATCCGCGACTCCGGATCGAATGGCTGCCCGGCTGCGGGCCACGGCACTTCGCGGGCGCCGGCCTGGAGCAGGCCGTCCCGCAGCGTGGGCTGCCAGGGCGCCGAACGCCACTCGGCCGGGTCCACCGGCTGCCCGTCGTAGTGCGCGTAGAACACGATCGTGCGGGTCGCACCGGGAACGCGCAGCTCGCCGAACACGGCCGGGGGCGAGAGGGGCGCCTCGAGCTGGCGCGCGGCGAAGCCGCGCCGCTCGAGCATCGCGACCAGCCGCGCGGCGTTGCGGCGGATGTTCGTGCTGTCGCGAGCGAGATTCGGGATCGCGAGCAGCTCGACGAGCTCGGCGACGATCGCGTGCTCATGCGCCTGGCGCCACGCCCCAACCACGTCCCGCACGGCGCGCGCGGACGGATCGCCCGCCGCGGCCGGCCGCTGCGCCGCCACCGGCGATGCGGATACGGCGAGCATCACCACACCCCACACCGATCGTCTCATCCCTGGCCTCCGTGACGCGAGGACGTTCGCCCACCATAATACTCGCCTATGACTACGCCCACCCTCGTCGCCGTCGTCGCCCTCGTCCTGCTCGCCGGCCCCGGGTCGGCGCAGGCCCCCCCCACCCCCCCCCAACGCCCCGCCGTCGGCACCGACATCGCCGCCGCCGTCCGCGGCTTGGAGCGGCGCGAGGGGTTCATTCCCGTCTACCTCGACGCCGAGCAGGGGCGGATCCTGCTCGAGCTGCCGCACGACAGTGCGCGCGCGCTCGTCCTGTTCACGCTCGCCACCGGCCTGGGCTCGAACGCCATCGGCCTCGACCGCGGCAGCGGCGGCTCCTCGTACGTGGCGCGGTTCGAGCGCAACGGCCCGCGGGTCCTGGTGATCTACGAGAACTGGGGGTACCGCTCCTCCGCGCCGGGCAACGCCGATCACCAGCGCACGGTGGCCGAGGCGTTCCCGCCCAGCACCGTGGCGGCACTGCCGCTGACGGCCGCCGAGGGCGGGCGGCTCCTGGTGGACGCGACGGAGTTCTTCCTGCGCGACTGGGTCGGCGTCGGCGCGACCTTGCAACAGACGAACCAGGGGACGTATGCGGTCAACCGCGAGCGGTCGGCGGTCCACCGGCCCTATACCCGAGGCTACCCCGACAACACCGAGGTGGACGTGGCCCTGACGTTCACCACGCCGGGCCGGCCGGGACCGATCGTGTCGCAGATCGTGCCCGAGGGCAGCGCGTTCACCCTGCGGCAGCACGCCTCGCTGGTGCGGCTGCCGGACGACGGGTACCGCCCGCGGCGCCACGACCCGCGCACGGGCTTCTTCGGGATCACGTTCCGCGACTACGGCCAGCCGATCCAGGGCGCGCTGGAGCAGCGCTGGATCAACCGGCACCGGCTCGAGCGCGCCGACCCGCGCGATCCGCGCTCACCGATCCGCACTCCGATCGTCTACTACGTGGACCGCGGCATTCCCGAGCCGCTGCGCGCCGCGACGCTCGACGGTGCGCGGTGGTGGGAGGAGGCGTTCGCGCGCGCCGGGTTGCCCGGCGGGTTCCGGGTCGAGCTGCTGCCCGAGGGCGCCGACCCCATGGACGTGCGCTACAACGTGGTCCAGTGGGAGAACCGGCACGAGCGGGGCTGGTCCATCGGCGGCTCCATCGACGACCCCAGGACCGGGCAGATCCTCAAGGCGATGGCGCGCATGGACAGCCACCGCGCCCGGACCGACTACAACATCTATGCCGCGCTCATGGGCGCGGAACCGGCCGCGGCCGACACGGCGTTCGTGCTGGCGCGGGTCCGTCAGGTCACGGCGCACGAAATCGGCCACACGCTGGGCATGGGGCACAACTACATCGCCTCGACCTACGAACGCGGCTCGGTAATGGACTATCCGCCGCCGCGGGCGCGGCTCGACGTCAACCGCTCCATCGACGTCTCGCAGGCCTACGCGCGCGGGCCCGGCGCCTACGACATCTGGGCGATCCGCTGGGGCTACGGCGTGTTCCCGCCCGAGGCCGAGGCCGACAGCCTGCGCGCCGTGGTCGCCGACGGGCTGCGGCAGGGGTTCCTGTTCCTCTCCGACGGCGACGCGCGGCCCGACTTCGCCAGCGACCCCAGGGTCAATCTGTGGGACGACGCGGCGACGCCTGCCGAGTTCCTGAGGCACCAGCTGGAGGTGCGGCGCGTGGCGACGCAGCGGTTCGGCCTGGGCAACATCCGCGAGGGCGAGCCGGTGGCGCTGCTACAGGAGCGGTTCTCGTACGTGTACTTCTGGCATCGCTTCGCGGCCGTGGCGCTGGCCAAGGCGGTGGGCGGCATGGAGTACCACAACGCCGTGCGCGGCGACGGCCAGCAGGCCACGCGGTCCGTGCCGGCGCCGGTGCAGCGGGCCGCGCTGCGGCAGCTGCTCGACGCCATCGAGCCGTCCCAGCTCGACATTCCGGACACGGTGCTCACGCTGCTGGGTCCGCGGCCCGCGGGCTTCGGGAGCGCCGCCGAGATGTTCGCCTCGCGCGCGCGTCCGGCGTTCGACTTGTTCGGCGCGGCGCAGTCGCTCGCGGATCTCGTCATCGCGCAGCTGCTGCAGCGCGACCGGGCGGCCCGGCTGGTCCAGCAGTCGGCGCTCGACCGGAGCCAGCTGTCGCTCGAGCAGGTGATCGAGGAGATCGAGAACCGGACGTTCCGCGGCGTCTACGGCGACGGCGAACGCCTGGCCGCGCTCCGGCGCGGCACCGCGCGGGTGCTGGTGGACCGGCTGCTGGCGCTGGCGGCCGACCGCGACGCCTCGCCCGAGGTGCGGGCGATCGTCGAGTACCGGCTGCGCTGGATGGCCGACCGCGCCGACCGGACGTCCGTGGCGAGTCGCGACGCCGTGCGGGCGCCGTGGGAAGCCATCGCGCGCGACATCCGGCGCTGGCTGGAGCGCCGGGAGGTCACGCAGCCGCCGCCGGCGCTCCGGCTGCCGCAGTACGATCCGTTCGGGGCAGAGCCGTGACACCGTCCGGCATCGCCCTCGGCGCGCTCGTCTGGTTGGGCGCGCTCGCGATCGCCTGGCTCGTGCTCCGGCTGCGCGTCGAGCGCTGGAAGGGAGACTTCGAGCGGCAGATTCGGCGGGACGCCGCGCAGCGCAGCCACGCGACGACGGTGGGAAAAGTCTATGAGCAGCTCGTGCCGTACTTGCCGGGATTCGACTGGGACCCCCGCGACGCTCGCTTCGTCGGCAGCCCCATCGACTTTCTCGTGTTCGACGGGCTGAGCGACGAAGCGGGCGACGGGGTGCGGAGCGTGATCTTCGTCGAGGTGAAGACCGGGGCGTCTCAGGTGAACCGGCGCCAGCGCCTGGTGCGTGACGCGATTGAACGCCGCCGGGTCGAGTGGCGCGAGCTCCGGCTGCCCGACGCCCGGCCGTCGTAGCGTTCCGGGGTGACCGCCGGTAGGTTAGCCGCCATGCGCACCTCCGCGCGCGTAGGGCTCGCCCTCGCCGTTGGTACGCTCGCGCTCGTGACGCCCGCCCGGGCCCGGCAGGCCGACCGCCGCGTGGCGAACCTCCACGCGTTCGCGCGCCTGTACGGCGTCGTCCGCTTCTTCCACCCCAGCGACGAGGCCGCCGCGGTGGGGTGGGAACGCTTGGCCATCCTGGGCTCGGCACGGGTCAAGGACGCTCGCACCACCGACGCCCTGCTGGCGTGCCTGGACTCGCTGTTCCGTCCCATCGCGCCGTCCGTGATCCTGTTCCGCGAAGGCGCCGCGCCACCCCCGCCCCGGCACCTGCCCCGCGACACGGCCGGAGCGCGCCTCGTGGCGTGGCAGCACCAGGGCGTCCTGATCAACCCGTCTCGGCCCAACGTGTACTGGAGCATCCGCACCAACCGGACAGCCACGATGGCCGTGCAGTCCGCGGGGTTCGGCACGATCACCCAGATGATCGACGCGCAGCCGTATCGCGGCCGGCGCATCCGGCTGCGGGCGCAGGTCCGTCCGGTGGTCGATGGACCGGGCAACCAGGCCGCGCTGTGGCTCCGCGTGGACCGGGATGGCGCGCGGACCGGGTTCTTCGACAACATGGGCAACCGCCCGATCACCGATCCGGCGTGGCGGACCTACGAGGTCTCCGGCCGCGTGGACGATGACGCGGTGCGCGTCGCGTTCGGCGCGATGCTCCAGGGAATGGGCGAGGTGCGGGTGGATGCCGTGGAGCTGGCGGTACAGGCGGCGGACAGCTCCTGGTCTGCCGTGAGCATCGCCGACCCCGGGTTCGAGGCCGGCGACACGGCGTGGTCCCGGGCGGCGGGCGCGAACCCGATCCGCCCCGGTGCGGCCGGCCGGTGGCTGGCCGCGAGCCCGGGATTCATCTACGAGACGGCCACGGGGGACGCGCCCGCGGGGCGCCGCGCGGCCACCATCCGCACCCGCACCACCACGCGGACCGAGCCGCTGTTCGCCGCCCAGCCGCCACCCGGTGACGTGGTGGAGGTCGCGCTCGGCGCCGGTCTGCGCGCCCGCGTGCCCGTGTCCCTGTACACGGACGGGGTCGGAACGCTGCCGCGCGGCGACTCCGCCGCGAACGCCGCCCTGCGCGCGGGACTGGCGATGGTCGACGCCCGCGCGAGCGCCGACTCGGAGGACGTGCGCCTCGCGGACGTGGTGATCGCCTGGAACGTGTTCCAGCATTTCTACCCGTACTTCGACGTGGTGCTCGTGGACTGGCCGGCGGAGCTGGATCGCGCGCTCTCCGGCGCCCTCGCCGACCGAACGGGCCGGGAGTTCCAGGTGACGCTGCAGCGGCTGGTGGCACGGCTCGGCGACGGACACGGCAACGTGTTCAACCCGCGATATGCGGCGGCCGGCGACATCCCGTGGCGCCTGGAGTGGATCGAGGATCGCGTCGTGGTGACCGCGAGCCACGACTCGGCAGTGCGCCGCGGCGACGTGGTGCGCACGATCGACGGCGTACCGGCGCCGGACCTGGTGCGGCGCGCGGAGAGCCTCATTTCGGGGTCCCCGCAATGGAAGCGCGTACGGGCCCTGCAGGAGCTGGCGCTCGGCGCGCGCGACTCGGTGGTGCGCGTGGTGGTCGAACGCGACGGGCGGCGGCTGGACCTGGCGGTCGTTCGACGAAGCCGCCAGCCGGTGCCCGAGTTCAATCGGCCCGTCATCGCCGAGCTGGAGCCGGGAATCTGGTACGTCAACCTCGACCAAGCGGCGTGGTCCACCATCGACTCGGCCATGGCGCGCCTCGCCACTGCCACCGGGGTCATCTTCGACCTCCGCGGCTATCCGGCCGGGAACCACGCAGTGCTGCGGCACCTGCTCCCCTCGCCGGATACGTCGGCGGCCTGGATGCGGGTCCCGGAGGTCATCTACCCCGACCGCCGCCTGGCCGGGTACCGGGACGCCGGGTGGGAGATGCAGCCGGACACGCCGCACATCGGCGGGCGGGTCGCGTTCATCACTGACGGTCGGGCGATCAGCTACGCGGAATCGTTGATGGGGCTCGTCGAGCACTACCGGCTGGGAGCGATCGTCGGACAGCCGACGGCGGGCGCGAACGGCAACGTGAACCCGACCCCGCTACCGGGCGGGTTCTTGATCACGTGGACGGGCATGCGCGTCGTCAAGCACGACGGATCGCAGCACCACCTGGTCGGCATCCGGCCCACCGTGCCGGCGATGCGAACGCTGCGCGGCGTCCGCGACGGGCGCGACGAGCTGCTGGAGGCCGCCCTGCGCGTCGTGCGCGCCGTTCCGTGAGGCCCGCCGACGCCTGGAAGGGGGTCCCCTGCCGCGCCGCTTCGGTCCTCGGCCGCTCGAGCTCCGCGTTAGGCGCGGAGGAGCAGCACGGTCACGGCGTCTTGCCTCCGGTGACCGGGGTCGCCAGCGGCAGGTCGCCCGGCGGCAGCGTCGTCACGCGCAGCACCTCGAGCCGCGCCGTGAGGTTTTCACCGATTTCCGTGCCGATGTAGCCGACCACGTCCTCGGTGAACGTGTACTGATTGACCAGCTGCCCGTTGACATAGAACCAGACGCGCGGCCCCCGCACGTCCACCGCGAGATCGTTGCGGACGCCGTACCCGGTGCGGATCGCCGGATGCGGCAGCCGCTGAATGATCCGCTGGCGATTGGACACCACGGCGTAGGTGCCGTCGCCGTAGACGTTGAGCAGGGTCGACGTCCGGCTCCTCGCGGCCCGGCCGAAGACGAGCGACGTATGGCTCTCGGTGGGACCCGCGATCCGGGTCCACGCGGCCTCGACGCGCACCCGCGCCGGCAGCCAGCCCGCCGTCCAGTAGTTCCGGGCGTGGGAGCGCCGCGCGGTGACGAGCAGCGCGATGCCTTCCCGCCGCGCCACCCCCCACTCGTCGTTGTACTCGGTGGCGCGCGACAGCGCATCCACGTCCATGCTGCCCGGCAGCGGCTCGGGCACCGGCAGGAGCTCGATCCGGTAGTCGCGGAACCGGATGACGAAGTCCTGGTCCAGCTCGACCCCGCAGAACCCGTCGAGGAACCGCGACGCGGTCATCCGCTCGAGGCGCTGCCCGTTCACGAACAGCGTCACGTCGCGGCCGCGGACCTCCGCGGCCAGGACGTTGATCTGGCCCCGGCCGCGCCGGATCGCGTCGCTGGTCCGCCACGGGATGGCGATCTCGCCGGCCGCGTTCAGCCGGTACATGCCGTTCTGCGCGATCTCGAACACGAACGCGTTCGATTCCCGGTCCGGACGCCCGAACATCAGCCCGTATTTCCCCTGGTCCGGGCCATCGCGGAACTCGGTCGTGACGGAGACGCGGTAGTACGCCGGAAGGGCGGACGCGCTGTCGTAGAAGCCGTAGGCCATCGGACGACGCGCCTGGATTTCGTAGGCGCCGTCGCGCCACCGGCGGCGGGAGTACTCCGACTCGCCCTCGGTCTCCGGGCGCAACCGGTCTTCGTGGAGCAGACGCTGGGCCGCCAGGGTGGACGGCAGGAGCAGCGCTGCCGCAGTCAGGACTCGCGCGAATCGCAGCATGGCACGGCCTCGGTCTGGGGTGCACGGCTTCGCGGACGACTCGACTGAACTACTCCGTTCACGGGCGGCGCGCAAATCCGCCCGCCCGCCCCGCCCGCCGTTCGTGCCCCCGTGCCCCCCTGCCCCCGTGCCCCTGTGGCCCTGTGCCCCGCCGGTTCACCGGAACCGGGACAGCCCGAACGGCAGGAGGTCGGGCGGCGCCGCTGCCTCGAGCAGCAGCATGGCCGCGCCCTCGCCGACGCGCGGCGCGTACTTGAAGCCGATGCCGGAGCAGGCATTGACCAGGACCACCCGCGCATGGGCCGGGTGGCGGTCCACGATGAAGTGGCCGTCGGGGCTGTTGGTGTACAGGCACACCGCGGAGCGGAGGTGGGCTCCCGCGGCGGGCGGGACGAACCGTTGCGCGTAGGCCCGCACCCGCTCGACCTCGCCGGGCGCGACGTCGCGCCGCACCGCCTCGGCGGTGGTGATCTCGCCGCGGTGGTGCACCGCAAACTTCACCGCACCGTCGAGCAGCGGGAAACCGTAGAAGATCACGCCGTCCCGGTCCTCCCAGATGTGCACCGGGCAGCGGTCGGGCTCGAGCACGGCGCCCTCGCCCGCGGGCGCGAACCAGTGCTGGACCTGGCGCTCGACCTCGAGCGTGACGCCGATGCCGGCGAAGAACTGCGGCATCCAGGATCCCATCGCGAGGATCAGCCCGCCCGCTTCGTAGGAGCCGCGGCTGGTGCGCACCGCGACGCCGCCGGGCCGCGCCGACCACTCCAGGACGGGCTCGTCGCCGCGCAGCTCGGCCCCGGCGCGGCGGGCCGCGGCGAGGAGGGCGCCGACGCAGCGTTCCGGCCGCAGCAGGCCGGCGTGGCGCTCGAGCAGTCCCACCATGCCGGGCTCGGGCGCGAAGGCCGGGAAGCGGCGCCGCACGTCGTCGGCCGTGAGGTCCTCGCGGGCGACCCCGTGCGCCTCGGCGCTCGCCCGCGACATGGTCACGATGCCCGAGTCCGGCGCGCCGACGTACAGGGCGCCGGTCAGGGTCAGCAGGGGCTCGGCCGCGTCGGCCTCGAGCGCGGCCCACAGCGGGTAGGTTGCCCGTATCAGGGGCACGTACTGCGGACCCTCGAACGCTGCTTCGCGGATGATGCGCGAGCCGCCGTGCGAAGAGCCGCGGTCGTGGGGCGGAAGGAATCGGTCGAACCCGAGCACGCGCGCCTTGCGGCGCGCCAGCTGCCACGCCGCCGCCGTGCCGACCGCGCCGAGGCCGGCGACGATGACGTCCGCCGTCACCGGGGCGGCGGGAGCGGGGGTGTCACGGCGCGGCGAGCGCGATGCACTCGATCTCGACCAGCGCGTTGGCGGGCAGCCCGGCCACGGCGACCGCCGAGCGGGCCGGCGGATCAGTGGGGAAGAAGGTGCGGTAGACCGCGTTCATCGCCTGGTAGTCGGCGATATCGGCCAGGAACACGGTGCATTTGACCACCCGCTCCATGGCGCTGCCCGCCGTCTCGAGCAGCCGCCTCACGTTCTCCAGCGCCTGTCGCGTCTGTGCGTCGATGCCGCCCGGCGCGACCCCACCACCTTGTCCGGGGACCACGCCGATCTGCCCCGACAGGAACAACAGGTTCCCCACGCGCACCGCGGGGGAATACGGCGCTGCGGGCGCCTGGCCCGGCGGGCGGATGACCTGGCGCTCCTGGGCCCCGGCCGGCAGGGCCGCAGCGACGAGGCCAGCAAGGACGAAGACTCGCTTCATGCGCGCTCCGGAAAAGGGGTCAAGGGCTGGCGGGCGCCACCGGCATGCTGCTTGCGGTGCCCTATCGGCATCACAATACTACACGGGCCTGCGTGGCGGCACGCACCCGCCGTCACGACCGCCGCTCCCCGACGGGACCCGCCGCGATTCCCGGCGCGACCTCAGCCGCGAGAGCCATGCCCGTCCTGAGCATCGTCATCCCGGTCTACAACGAAAAAGACAGCGTCGCCATCCTGATCCGCACTTGCCTCGCGGCCGCGCTGCCGCCGGACGTGGGCCGTGAGGTGGTGGTGGTGGACGACTGCTCGACCGACGGCACCGGCCCGGTGCTCGACGAGCTGGCTCGCACGCTCCCGATGCGCCTGGTGCGTCAGCCTCGGAACCAGGGCAAGGGCGCCGCGCTGCATCGCGGCTTCGCCGAGGCCACTGGCGAGTTCGTGATCGTCCAGGACGCCGACCTCGAGTACGACCCGTCGGAGTACGGGAAGCTGCTGCGGCCCCTGCTCGACGGCCGAGCCGACGTGGTCTACGGCTCCCGGTTCGCGGGCGGCGAGTCGCACCGCGTGTTGTTCTTCTGGCACTACGTCGGCAACCGGTTCCTCACGCTCGTCTCCAACATGGTGACGAACCTGAACCTGACGGACATGGAGACCTGCTACAAGGTGTTCCGTCGCGACGTGCTGCGGCGCATCACGCTGCGCGAGACCCGATTCGGGTTCGAGCCCGAGGTGACGGCCAAGGTCGCGCGGCTCGGCGTGCGAATCTACGAGGTCGGCATCTCGTACAGCGGCCGCACGTACGCGGAGGGCAAGAAGATCGGCTGGAAGGACGGCGTGCGCGCGCTGTGGTGCATCGTGAAGTACGGCCTGCTGCGGCGCGGATGACCGCGAAGGGCGGCGCCGATGGTGCAACCGTGGCCGCGATCGGCGCGTTCGCGCTCATCGTGGCGGCGCTGCTGTACCTCGTCACGCACGAGCACCTCGGGGTGAGCGCCGACGGCATCGTGTACCTCGACGGTGCCCGCTCGCTGGCCGACGGCCTGGGGTTCACGACCCTGTCGTACGGGCCGGGACGCGCGTACATCGTCCATTTCCCGCCGGGCTACTCGGCTGCGCTCGCCCTGATCGCGTGGGTGACCGGCATGGGCATGTACCGGGCCGCGGGCGTCTTCGGCATAGTGACCGCCGTCGCGCTGGTGTGCTCCGCCGGCGCGATCACGCTGCGGTGGACCCGGAGCCGGGGCGCGGCCGCGGTCGCTGCCGGCATCGTTGGCTTGCATCCCGTGCTCCTCGATCTCTACGCCATGCCCCGCTCCGAGCCGCTGTACCTGCTGGCCGTGATCTGGAGCGTGCATTTCCTGGCGCGATACCTCACGGAACGGGGGGCGATCTGGCTGCTCGGAGCCTCCCTGCTCGCCGCGGCGGCGGCCCTGACGCGCTTCGTGGGCCTCGCGGCCGCCGCACTCCTGCCGTTTGCCATCATGGCACTGGGGCGCGCGCCGTGGCGGACCCGGGTCGCCCACGCAGTCGGGGCGTTCGTCGTCGCGGTCGCGCCGCTCGCGCTGTGGGTCGCACGGCTGAGCGGTATGGGGCCGCCGCCGCGCACCATGGCATGGCATCCGGAGCCGTTGCGCGCTGAGGCCCAGCATCTGGTCCTGTGGACTCTCGCCTGGCCCGCGCCGCCGCTCGCCCAGCTTCCGGCCGGATTCTGGCTCGTGCTCCTCAAGGCCGTCGCCCCCGCCCTGATCGCGATGGGCGCGGCCGCCTGGGGCGTCCTCGCGCTCCGGCGCGTGCGCTCGCGGGGGCTCCCGCGCGAGGGATCCGATGCCCTGGCGCTGCTGTGGCTCGTCCACGCCGCGGGCTATCTCGCGTTCGTCATCCTGAGCCTGATGCTGGCCGACGCCGCGACACCGCTGAACGACCGCATCCTCGCGCCGACCTTCCTGAGTCTCAGCCTTGCCGCGGTCGCCGCCTTTCCGGCGTTGCTGCGCGAAGACGCTGGGCGCACCACCCGGTTGCTGCGCGGCGCCTCGGCGGCCAGTGTCGCCCTGATCGCCGCGGGCGGCGTCCTGTGGGCCGTCGGTCACCTGCGGCACGGGGGGCCGGGGTGGGACGTGGGCCGGTACGGCCGGGCACCCGTTCTCTCCGCCGTGGGGCGGATTCCCGAGCGCGCGACCATCTACACGACCCGGCCCGACGTGGTCTACGCCGCGACGGGCCGCCAAGCCGTTCGGCTGCCCGCGCTGTTCGACCCGTATTCGCACGAGGCTCTGGCTTTCGAGGCGAGGCTCGACTCGCTGCGGCGGACCCTGTGCTGCGGCTCGGTCGTCGTCCTGTTCAAGAGCGGCCCGCAGGGGCCATACGATCCGGGGCTCCCGCGCCGCCCCTACGATCCGGCCGACAGCGTCGTCCAGCAGCGGCTCGGCCTGACGCTGGCCCGCGCCGATTCGTTCGCCCGCCTCTACGTGCTGCCGGCGCCCGATACGGCGGAGGCGCGGCCGGGGCGGCGCCCGGCGCGCTAACCTCGGCGCCCCCCCCCCCCCCCCCCCCCCCCCCCCCCCCCCCCCCCCCCCCCCCCCCCCCCCCCCCCCCCCCCCCCCCCCCCCCCCCCCCCCCCCCCGCCCCCCCTCTTCCCCCCCCCCCCTCCCCCCGGCCCAGCGCCCACGTTGCCGATCGCGCAGCCCGGACGCATTCTATGAGCCCCGAACTCTCGACGGAGTCGTCCCATGTCGTCCCGCTCGTTCGTCTCGCGTGGGCCCTGTTTGGCACTCGCGCTCGCTTCCGCCGCCGCCGCACCGCTCGGCGCGCAAATGCCACGCGATCTCGTCACCCGCGCCGTAGATGCCCTGGGCGGTGAGCCGGCGCTCCGCGGGTTGAACGGGATCGCGTTCGACTACCATTCCGCGCAGTTCGGACTCGGACAGTCGGAGCTGCCGGAGTCTCCCCCGCGTGCCACGGTCTCGTACGGGAGCGCGGTGCACGACTACCGCGGCTGGCGGCGCGCCTTCGTGCAGGAGAACCGCGCGCTGACCGGAGTCGTCCAGCGGCAGCGTAACGTCGTCACGGCAACCACCGGCATGAACGAGGTCAACGGGCAGCCGGCGCCGGTGGGCCTGGCGCAGCTGCGCTTCCTACGGCTGTCGCCGGAGCGGCTGCTGCTCACCGCGCTCGACAACCCGGGCTGGCTCAGCCCGCAGCCGGCCCGCACGTTCCGCGGCCAGCCCCACGACGGCGTGCGCCTCGCCGGCGGCCCGGACACCTTGACCGTCTGGTTCGATCGCGTCACCCACCTCCCGGTCATCCTCGAGCAGCTCACGGACGACCCCATCCTCGGCGACCGCGCCACCCAGTGGTGGCTCACGCGGTACCAGCCGGCGGGTCCCATCCTGTGGCCGCGGCAGTGGGACCTCGTCGTCAACGGCCAGATGTCGCAGCACTTCTACGTCACCGCTGCCAGGCCGGATCCCGCGCTTCCCGACAGCCTGTTCGCGATGCCCGACTCGATCGCGCGGCGCAACCTGCCCCCGACCCCGCCGCCGCCCGCGCCGCTCGTCGTGTCCCTGAATGAGCTGGCGCCCGGCGTCTGGCGCGCCGAGGGCAGCACGCACCACACCTTGGTGGTCGAGCAGGGCAACCAGCTCGTCCTGATCGAGGCCCCGCAGAGCACCCAGCGGGTGCGCGCGGTGCTCGACACGCTGCGCTCACGGTTCCCGAACCGCCGCGTCGGCCTGGTCGTGAACACCCATTATCACTGGGATCACGCGGGCGGGCTGCGCGAGGTCGTGGCGGAGAACATCCCGATCGTGACGCTCGAGGCGAACGCGGCATTCATCCGGCAGATGGCGGCCGCGCCCCGGACCCTGGCGCCGGACCTTCAGGCGCAGCGGCGGCGGCGAGCGAACCTGCGCACCTTCACCGACAGCCTGGTGATCGGCGAGGGTGCGGGGTTGGTGGTGCTCTACCGTACGCCCACGGTGCACGCCGAGGGCCTGCTGTCGGCGTGGGTCCCCTCGGCGCGGGTGCTGTTCACCAGTGACGTGGTGAACCCGGCCGCGAACGGCACCGTGCCGCCGGCAGGCAGTGCGGAGCTGGTCGCGTTGGCGCGCGCCCGTGGCCTCGCGCCGGAACGGTACGCCGGCGGCCACGGGCCACTGGTGAGCTGGTCCGACGTCGAGCGCGCTGCCGGGCGCTAGCCGGGCGGAACGGGAGCGGCGGGCGGCCGACCGGCCGCCCGACCGCCCCGGCCGCCCTAACCCCCCAGCATTACCCGGCCGCCGAGAATCACGGTGACGGGCCGGATGTCCTTCAACCGAGACGGCGGCACGGCGAACGGGTCGTCGCTCAGCACCACGAGGTCGGCCAGCAGGCCGGCGCGGAGCGCGCCCTTGAGGTCCTCCTCGCCGGCGGCCCACGCGTTGTTGACCGTGTAGGCGCGCAGCGCCGTTTCCACGTCCACGCGTTCCTCCGGGAACCAGCCCGCGGCGGGCTCACCGTCCAGCGTTTGACGCGTCACCGCGGCGTACACCCCGTGCAGCGGGTTCGCGGTGTACCAGGAGGCGTTGGTGCCCGGCCAGTCGCTGCCGAACGACAGCCGCACTCCCGCCCGCTGCAACGTGCGGAACGCGTAGGCCCAGCGCGAGCGCGCCCCGATCCGCTGCTCCATCCAGCGCATGTCGTCGATCGCGTGATAGGGCTGGACTTCGGCGATGACGCCGAGCCGGTTCATCCGCGTGGCGACCTCGGGCCCGCGCAGTACCTGGGCGTGGATCACGCGCCAGCGGCGCTCGCGCGCCGGGTTCACGGTGAAGACGTGCTCGAACATCGTCAGCAGCGTGTCGATTGCCTCGTCGCCGATGGCGTGCACCTGCGGCCAGTAGCCCGCCGAGTCGGCGGCCAGCAGCAGCGGCAGCATACCCGGCGGCTCGGTCATCATGGCGCGCCAGTCACCGCGCCGCCCGCTCGTGAGATACGGCTCGTAGAAGCGGGCGCTCGAGTTGCCCATGATGCCGTCGACGAACCCCTTGAGGCCGCCGGAGCGGATCCACGAATCGCCGAAGCCGCGCGGGATGCCGACGGCGCGCAGGGCGGCCTGCCGGTCCAGCGTGGGGCGCGCGTAGACGCGCACGGTGAGCTCGCCGCGCCGCCGCAGCTCGTCGTAGACTGCGAACTGCTCGGGCGAGGTGTTGTCGTGGATCGTGGTGACACCGTGCCGCAGCAGATCGGCGAGCGCGACTCGCGCCTCGGCGAGCCGTTGCTCGAAGCTCCGGGGCGGGATCGCCGCGCGCACCCGCGCCGCCGCCTCCGGGGTGAGACGCCCGGTGGGCTCGCCACTCTCGCACTCCACACCCGCCACCTGGCAGCCGACCCGCGACCGCTCCAGGGCCAGCCCGTTCGCGAAGAACTCGGAGCGATCCCACTTGCCGAGCAGGACGGGCGTCTCGCGCGTGAGCGAATCGAGCACGGCGCGGCGCGGCCGCCACGCCGGCGCGGCCGGCGCGCCGGACGCCGCGCCGCGGCCGGTCGAGCCCTGCGCCCACGCGGCGTAGGCGCCCCACTCGCCGCCGACCAGCCACGCGTCCCGCGGCACGCGCTCGCGCGCTTCGCGCACCCGGCGCACCAGGGCCCCGTCGTCGTTCACGTCCAGCAGGTTCACGCCGAGCAGCAGCGCGCCCGCCTGGCTGAAATGGGTATGGTTGTCGATGAATCCGGGCATCACGAACCGGCCGCGCTCGTCGCGAACGGTGGTGCGGCGGCCTACATGGCCGGCGACCTCGGCGCGCGTGCCGACAGCGAGAATCCGGTCGCCCCGGATCGCGAGGGCCTCAGCCCACGGGCGGCTCGAGTCCCCGGTCCACAAGCGGCCGTAGACGACGAGGTCGGCTTCCTGCGCGGCGAGCGCCCGCGCAAGGAGACCGCAGGCGACCAACGTGGTGGCGAAGCGCACGGCTGGTCTATTCTAGCCGAGTTTCTGCGCGCGGCTACCCCCGTTGTGACCGCGGCCCTTGCGCGCGGCACCCCGCCGGCCTAACCCTTGGGGCGCAACGTTTTCCAGGAAGGCCCTCATGCGCAGCCCCTGTTGGACGGCGGCCATGCTGGCCGTCGCGTGCGGCGGCAGCGAACCGACCGGTAACCCCGGCGGGAACAACAATCCGCCCGGCGTCGCGACCGTGACCGTCAGCCAGCCGACCGTCAGCCTCGCGGTCGGCGACAGCGTGCAGCTGGGCGCCACGACGCGGGACTCGACCGGCACCCTGCTCGTCGGCCGCACCGTGACCTGGTCCACCTCCGACGCCAACGTGGCGTCGGTCAGCGCCGGCGGCATGGTGCGCGGCATCGGCGTCGGCACCGCCACCATCACGGCCACCAGCGAGACCAAGACGGGCCAGTCTACCGTCACGGTGACCGGGCCCCCCGCGCAGGCCGAGTGCGCCGCGCCGCAGCCCGGCTGGATCTTCTGCGACGACTTCGAGCAGAACCGCGCCGCCCAGTACTTCGAGCGCGACACGGCCAACGGCGCGTTCGTGCGGGTGGCGGGCGTCGGGCGCAACGGCTCCTGGGGCATGCGGGCCCGGTGGACCGTCGGTCAGGTCGGCGCGGGCAACTGGAAGGTGGCCTTCGGGCGGACGCCCAATACCTACATCGACCCGGTGGATGCCGGTACGCAGGACTACCGCGAGATCTACTGGCGCATATACATCCGCCGGCAGGCGGGCTGGACCGGGGGCGGGGGCGACAAGCTGTCCCGCGCCATGTCGCTGGTCTCCAATACCTGGGCCCAGGCAATGATCGCCCACGTCTGGAGCGGCACCAACGCCCAGATCCGCGACTTCCTGCTCGTGGATCCGGCGTCCGGCACCGACGTCAACGGCACCCTGCAGACCACGACGTACAACGATTTCGCCAACCTGCGCTGGTTCGGCTTCGACACGACGACGACGGCGCTGTTCAGCAACGCAAACGCCGGCACCTGGTATTGTATCGAGGCGCGGGCGCGTCTCAACGATGCCGGCCAGTCCAACGGGGCGTTCCAGCTGTGGATCAACGGTACGCTCGAAGCCCAGCGCACCAACCTCAACTGGGTCGGCAACTACTCGGCGTACGGGATCAACGCGATCTTCTTCGAGAACTGGTGGGACGCCGGCTCGCCGGCAATCCAGGAACGGTACTGGGACAACATCGTGATCAGCACCCAACGCATCAACTGCTGAGCCTCGTGACCGGGCGGCGCGCTTGCGCCCGCCCGGCCGAGGGCGCTCAGGGCGACCCGGCGCACCCGGCCAGGCGCCCGCCCCCCAGCAGATGTGCGCCCACCGTATCCGCGGCCACCGCATACCCGCGGCCGCTCGGGTGCCCGTCGTACGGCAGAAGGAACAGCTCGGTCGGTCCCCGGCCCGTGGCACGGAGCGCGGGCAGCACGCTCACCTGATCCACGGCGCTGTCGGCCATCGCCTGCGCCAGCCAGCGCAACTGCGCTTCACGAGACGAATCCGAAACGGCGTGATGTGAGGGGTAGATCACCACCGTGAGCGGCAGGGCCGCCGCCCGCACCCGCTCGCGGAACGCCCAGAACCGGCGCAGGTACTCGACCCGAAGCCCGACCGTCCGGGAATCCGACGGCGCCGCCGCCGTCGGGTCGGCGTGATCCACCTGGGCGGCCCGCGCCCGCGCCCTCAGCACCAGGTTGAACAGCGCGGTCCGCCGCAGCACCGGATACGCGATCGACAATGGGAGCCGGGACTTGGCGGCGCGGTTCGCGGCCAGCTGGTCCCAGGCCGGCGGCACGGCCAGCAGGTCGGTCACGTCGTTCTCGGAGAACAGCAGGATCACGTAGTCCGGCGAGAGCCCGAGGGCCCGCGCGAGCATCGGCTCGTGCTCCGTGATCGTCGTGCCGCCGAGGCCCGCGTTGATCACGCGCGCGCCCGCGCAGCGCGGCCGGAGCCTGCGCTCCAGCTGAACCGGAAACGTGCTGTCGTCGGCGACGTAGTCCCCGAACACGAACGAGTCGCCGACGGTGAGGATGCGGACCTCGCCCGGGGCCTTGCGGCGCGGGAAGTCGGCCCCGCGGTAGCCCAGGCTGTCCACGGTGACGACGACCGCCAGCTCCGGAATGCGCCGGTCCTCGACCACCTGGTTGGGGGCGAAGATCCCGGGCAGCCGGTCGAACTGCCGGGCGCTCATCGTCACGATGCCGCTGGTGGGCGCCAGCTTGAAGACACGCAACACGAGCTCGCTGAGCGCGAGCGCGACGACGACCGCGCCTGCCGCGACCGCCGTGACCCGGCAGGCCTGCCCGATCGTGATCGGAGCCGCCTTACCTGAAGAGCCGGGTGAGTCCGTAGATCGTGAGGGGGAGCGTGAGCAGGAACCCGACGGTCCGCACGGTGGACTCCCAGTTGCGCTGGACGCGCCCCGGGATGATGAACCGGTCGCCCGCCTGGATGTTCAGCGCATCGAGCGTGCGGCCCTCGGTGATCGCACGCTGCAGGATGTCGCCCTCCCACAGCCGCTCGTTGCCGCGCTCGATGTACATCTGGTCGAGCCGGGCCAGGCCCGACGGGCCGCCGGCCTGCATCAGGACGTCCTCGACCAGCACTTCGGTCGGGACGGTATAGAAACCCTGTCGGCCGACCTCGCCAAGAACCGACACCCGGATCAGGGCGGTCGCCGCGTCGACGCGCGGGTTGCGCAGGAAGCGCTGCAGGTAGGTTTCCAGGTGCCCCCTCAACTCGGTGCGCAGAACGCCTCCGAGCGGCACGTTGCCGACGCCGGGCAGGTTGATCGCCCGCCCGGCCGCGACCGTGAAGGTGTCGGTGAGGGCCGTCTCGGCGTACACCCGCAGCAGGATGCGATCGCCGATCTGGAAGTCGCCCTCGCGCAGCCGCGTGCGGATCAGCTCCGCCCGGCTGCGGGCCTGCGCGCGGAATTCGGGCCCGAACGCGTCCGAAGTCATCGCGGAATCGAACTGGGCCAGCAGCGTTTCCAGGGACTGCCGCGTGACCTGCGCGCGGCCGAGGTCCTAGCTCGGCGTCTGCGCGAGAACCGGAATCGCTGAAAGGGAGAGCAGCAGGGCTGGCAGAGCGAGCCCGCGCAACGGGATGCGCTTCACGGACCGAAGCATAACGGCCCGCCTCGCCGTGGCGCCACCCGAACGCTCAGGCGCGGAACGAAGCGGGTCGGTTCAGGGACTCAGGGCCGGCGCCGCGTCAACTCGAGCAGCGGCGGGCCGGCCAGCCCGAAGCGCGCCAGCTGGGTCAGCTTGGTCAGCAAGCCGGGCGAGGACGCGGGTTTGCCGCAAATCTCACAGACCGACCCGCCGGTGCCGTGCGAGCCGTTCGAGCGCGCCTGCGCCTCGTCGACCTGGCGGGCCCGATCCACGCTTGCGCACAGCTCACAAACCATCGCGTCCACGCCTCCGTCGCCCGCAACCCTCGCCTGCCACTGCGGCGGCTCTCGAGATCCGCCCTCTGCGCGGGACGAGGATTCAAGTTCGGGGCCGCGCTGGCGGCGATGCACGACCATGCGTGCAGGTCGCACGTGCACAACACTTTAGGCGACGCGGGCGACCACTGTGGAAGGCGCCGGCTCGTTGCGTCCCTGCGTCACGCGGCACAGTTATTGTGGCCCCGGCGCCGCGTTTCGACCCGAATCCGCCGTGGTGGACATGTCTAACACGTTGTTTGCCAATGTGTTACGCTGATTGTCCCACAAGCACGACTCGTGCGGTGCACAGGTGCCGACCGCGCACCCACGGAACGCCTCTTCGAGCAGCGTCCGGTGGGTGTTCCGTGCATTGGGTCCGGGCCGTGCAGGCCACGCATGAGGAGCGGCAATGTCGGAGCAAGTGACCCGCAGCCACCCGCCGCTGGTCGTGATCGCGAACAGCCAGGAGTGGCATACGCGCTCGCTGGAGAGCATCCTCGGACCGCACGGGTACGCGGTGCTGCGCGCGTATACCGGGCGGCAGGCCGTGGACCGCGTGCTCACCAGCCAGCCGGACGCGATCATCCTCGATACCGATCTGCCGGACGTGGACGGCCTCGAGGTCTGTCGCACGTTGCGGAGCGATCCGCGGGTCAGTCCGAGCACCCCCATTCTCGTCACCAGCCCCGGGCATCCCAGCCGCCAGAAGCGGCTCGCGGCGTTGCGTGCCGGCGCGTGGGACTACCTGGGCTCGACGCTGGACGGCGAGGAGTTGCCGCTGCGGCTCGACGCCTACGTGCGCGCCAAGGCCGACGCCGATCGCGCGCGCGAGGAGAGCCTGCTCGACCAGCTCACCGGCCTGTACAACATCCGCGGGCTGGCACGCCGTGCGCGCGAGCTCGGCTCGCGGGCCTTCCGGCATCGCGAGCCGTTCGCCTGCGTGGTGGTGGCGCCGGTCGTGGATCACGGCGAGGGGCACGACGAGGCCGCCCTGGAAGCGGCGCTCGCCGCCGCCGTGGAGCGGATCGCCCGCGCGCTGCGGGAGACCGGCCGGGTCAGTGACGCGATCGGGCGGCTCGGCCCGACCGAGTTCGCGGTGATCGCGCAGGGCACCGACTCCCAGGGCGCCGTGCGGCTCGCGAACCGGCTGCAGCGCTCGCTCGAGACGACGATGGAGGAGGGTCCGAAGGTGCGGGTCTGCGCCGGCTACGACGCCGTGGCCGACTACCACGAGGCGCCGATCGAGCCGTCGGACATGCTGATCCGCGCCACGATGGCGATGCGGCTGTCGCGGGCCGACGCCAACGGCAACTGGATCCGGGCCTTCGAGGGGCGCGCGAACTAGCGTCGCGCGCGGGGCGGACCCTACGTGCCGGCGGGGAGGTTGCCCGCGGAGCCGGCGCCCGCTTCGATCTCGTCTTCGGCCGCGTACCCCGACAGGTAGGAGTAGTAGCGGTACACGCCGTCCGGCTTCACGTCGTTCAACACCGCACCCAGAATCCGAATCGGCAGCCGGTCGAGCGCGTCCAGCTTGGCCGCGGCCATCTCGCGGTCGGTCACGCCGGTGCGCAGCACCAGCAGCAGGCTGCCGGTCAGCGAGCCCAGGACCAGCGGGTCCACGCCCGCGCCGAGCGGCGCGGAATCGATGATGACGACGCTGTATTGCGAGCGCAGCTGGATGACGAGCTGCGACATGGCCGGCGAGGCCAGCAGCTCGGGTCCGCCCATGCGCCGCGTCCCGCAGCCGATGAAGTCGACGGCGGCGATGCGGGTTTTCTGCACCACCTGCTCGCGCGTCGCCGAGCCGCCGAGAAAGTCCAGCAGGCCGGGCTTGCGGTTGACGTTCAGGACGCGATGCAGCGAGCCGCGACGGATGTCGCCGTCCACCAGCAGCGTCTTGTGACCGGCGTCCGCGAACGCGAGCGCGAGGTTGGAGGCGATGAACGATTTGCCGTCGCCGCTCCCGGGGCTCGAAACGGTGGTGATCAGCGGCCCCGCGGTCCCGTACGCGTGCACGAGGTTGAGGCGGATCGAGCGGAGGGCCTCGACGACCTGGGTGGCATCGCCGCCCGCAAGCCCGCCGCCGTTGGTGCGCACCCGTGGCACCGCGCCGAGGATCGAGAGTCCCATGCCGCGCGTGACCTGGTCCGGGTAGCGCAGCCGCCGGTCGTAACGGTCGAGAACCAGCGCGACCACGAGACCGATCACGATGCCGCCCACGACGCCGAGGATCAGCATCAGCGGCGCCGGGTTCTTGACCGGGGTGTCCGGGATGATGGCCTGATCGAGAAGGCGCACGTCCGGCACCGTACTCGCCTCGGCGAGCAGCGCCTCGGAGTAGTTCTGCTGGAGCCGGGTGTAGAGGTTATCCGCGATGCCCAGCTCGCGCCGCCGCCGCGCCTCTTCAATGGCCCGCTGCGGGATTTCCTCGAGCTCGCGCCCGGCCGAGCCCACGCGCGTCACGAGATCCCGCTCACGGTTGCGCAGCTCGCCCAGCAGGACGTTGAGCTGGCGCGGGACCTCGCGCTGCTGGAGCTCGGCGAGGTCCCGGACCGCTTCCTGGACCAGCGTGTTCTGCGGCGTGTACCGGGCGTTCAGCGCGGCGAGATTGGCTTGCCGGTTGTTGAGATCGCTGATCAGCCCACGCGTGGCCGAGGCGTTGGCCACGGACGGGATCGCCTCGAGCGCGGCCGCCGAGTACCCGGAGTCGGGCGGCTGCCGCAGGATCCGCTCGAGCGCTTCGCGATCACGCTGGATCCCGTCGAGACTGGTCCGCATCGCGAAGTAGTTGGCCATCGCCGGCGTCTGGGTCATCGCCAGACCGGACGCCACGGGTGCCCCCGGCTCGCTGGGGAGCGTGATGGTGGCGACCCGGAAGCTCTCGAGCGCGAGCTCGGCGCGCGTCAGGTCGGCGCGCGCCCGCTCCAGCTGCTCGGCGAGAATCCGGGAGTACTCGGTCAGCTTGGCGCGCTTGATGTCGGCCGACACCCGCACGAACTGCTCGGCGATCTCGTTGAGCGTCGCCGCGGTCAGCGACGGGACGTTCCCCGTCAGCTTCAGGCGCATGAAGTTGCCTTCCTGCAGCGGGGGCGCCGGTATCCGGGCGTCCAGGCGCCCCAGCAGGTCGAGAGCCGCCTCGCGCGGCCGGATCACGTCGAAGGCGACCTTGCGCGCGGCCCGCATCTCGGCTTCGGGCGGCACCCACAGGAACCCCGAGGCCGCGCCCACCGAGTCGCCGACGGTGCCGGTCTCGATGACCCCCGCGCCGCGCAGCGACAGGTTGTAGCGGCGCCCCGTCTGATCCACCGACAGCTCGTACGAGCCCGGCCGGAACCGCGGCTTCAGCTCGAAGCTCCGCAGGATCGCCGTGTCCTCGGCCGCCCAGATGCCGAGGAACAGGCGCTGCCCCCGCACCACGGAGTCCAGGACGACGAACGACTTGATGAGGTCGATCCAGTTCTGCGCGCGCAGCAGCCGGCCCTGCGTGATGGCCCCGCCCGAGTTCGCGCTGGTCTCGATCCAGATCGTGGCTTGCGCCTCGTACAACGGCGATTGGCGGCGCGCCAGCATGAGGCCGACGCCCGCCCCGACGAGGGTGAGCACCGCAAGAAGCCACTTGTAGCGCAGAATCCCCGCGAGATAGCGCCGGAAATCCGGTCCCTGCTCGTCCTCGTCGACCGGCGGGGGGCGCCGGCCCCCGAGGGCCAACAGCGGCGTCACCGGCTCAAGCGCCGTCTGGGGGTTCGGCCGCGGCTCGGCGGGCAGATTACTGGACATTGATCGTCGGCGCTCCTTGGTGACCGGGAATGCGCGTCACCGCCCCCCGGTCTCAGCCTTCAAAATATACCCCGATACCCCGACGCAAGGCCGATACCAGGATTCCGACCGGGGGCCCCCCTTTCGCTCGTTGCGCCAACGCAACATAATAGGGGTTCCCCGAGGGCCCGAGCGACAGCCCTCGACCGCTCGTAAAGAGAGGCAGGTTCGCCGTTTCACGATGACGACCCCACTACCCACCGGCGCGGTGCGGGACACCCTGATGATCGGGCCCGAGCTCAAGGCGAGTCTGTCCATCCTCGTGGTGGACGACGAGCGGACGCTCCGGGAGAGCTGCAAGAGCGTACTGGAGTCCGACGGTTACCGCATCGAGGTGTGCGGCAAGGGCAGCGACGCGCAGCGCCTCCTGCAGCGCCGCCGGTTCGACATCGTGCTGACCGACCTCTACATGACGGACGTCTCGGGGATGGAGTTGTTGCAGACCGCCATCGAGACCAGTCCCGGTACCATCGTCATCGTGATGACGGGCAATCCGAGCGTCGCCTCGAACGTCGAGGCGCTGCGGGCCGGGGCGTGGGACTACATCCCGAAGCCGTTCTCGGCCACCCACCTCCAGATCCTGGTGGGCCGGGCCGCGCACGCAGTGATGATCGCGCGCGAGTCGGGCACGGCGGCGGGCCGGGGCGATGACGAGGAGGTCGCCTCCGGCGGCGACGGCACCGCGGTGCTGGGCGCCTCGCCGACGTTCCAGCGCGCGATCGAGCTGGCCCGGCGGGTTGCCGCCACCGATGCGTCGGTTTTCATCACCGGGGAGAGCGGCAGCGGCAAGGAGATGGTCGCCCAGCTCATCCATCAGCACAGCCGCCGGCGCACCCGACCGATCGTCGCCGTCAACTGCGCGGCGTTGCCCGAGGGCCTGCTCGAATCCGAGATGTTCGGGCATCTCAAGGGCGCCTTCACCGGCGCCGTGCGGGACAAGGCGGGGCTGCTCGAGGCCGCCAACGGCGGCACCCTGTTCCTCGACGAGCTGATCGAGATGCCCAAGCCGGTGCAGGCGAAGCTGCTGCGGGTGATCCAGGACGGCGTGGTCCGGCGCCTGGGCAGCTCGACGACGAGCGCGGTGGTGAACGTCCGCTTCGTCTCCGCCTCCAACCGCGATCCGGAAGCGGCGGTGAAGGACAGCCTGCTGCGCGAGGACCTGTACTATCGCCTGCGCGTGGTGCCCATCCACCTGCCGCCGCTGCGCGAGCGGCTCGAAGACATCACGGTTCTGGCCAATCACTTCCTCCAGATGTATTGGCGCCGGCACCGCGGCCCGACGGCCGCGTTCCCGCGGCTGTCCGAGGCGGCCATGCGGGCGTTGCGCGCGCATCCCTGGCCCGGCAACGTGCGCGAGCTGCAGAACGCCCTCGAGCACGCTGTGGTTCTGCTCGAGCCGGGGCAGGAGATCCAACCGCAGGACATCCCGTTCGACGGCAAGGCGACGGGCACCGGAGGGGGAACAGGCGAGGACGCCGGGCCGTTCTGGACCGACGAGATCCTCGAGCAGAGCTACCACGGCGCGCGCGACAAGGTCATCGCGTCGTTCGAGCGGCGGTACCTGACGTGGCTGGTCAACCGCGCCGCGGGCAACATGAGCAAGGCGGCGCGACTGGCGGGTGTCGATCGGACGACGCTGTACCGGCTGATGGAGCGCCACGGCCTGCAGCGTGAGACCATCACCGTCATGCCCGAGTGAGCTGAGCATGGGCGCCGCGAACGTCCAGCCGCTGCGGCGGGGCCGGCTGTCGCTTCCCGGGACGGACACCCCGGCGGCGGGCACCGAGGTCACGTGCCCCGAGCTCCGGGCGGCCGCGCAGCGCGTCCTGGAGCACTGGCGCAACGACCGCGGCGACGCCATCGACACCGAGGAGGCGGGCGCGACCCTGCAATGGCTCGCGGCGGCCGTGGACGATGCCGCGCGCGGAACCCAGCCGCCCCGGGACGCCCAGGCCTCGTCGGTGCTGGGCCGGCATCTGCTCGAGCTGCTCCGGGCCGAGGTCGTGGCGGGATGGCAGGCGGCCGCCGCGGAGAAAGACGGATCGGCCATCATCACCGTGCTCGGAGCGTTCGAACGGGTGCGCGAGGCGATCGATCCTGACTGGTCCAAGTACTTCACGGCGCGGCTCTCGGGCCCCGACGGCCTCGACCTCATCGTCGAGGTGGCGCACGACCTGCGCTCGCCGCTGACGTCCATCCTCTTCCTCGCTGACACGATCGGCAAGGGCCAGAGCGGCGACGTCACCGATCTGCAGCGCCGGCAGCTGCGCCTCATCTACAGCGCCGCCCTCGGGCTCTCGTCCATGGCCAGCGACGTCATCGAGCTCGCCCGCGGCGGCGACCAGCTGGTCGAGAAGGAGCTGTCGCCGTTCTCCGTGACGGAGATCCTGGAGTCGGTCACCGACATGGTGCGGCCGATCGCGGAGGAAAAGGGGCTCACCATCCGCTACGAGCCGCCGTCTTCCGATCACCGGCTCGGCCGGCCCATGGCGCTCTCGCGCGTGCTGCTCAACCTGACGACCAACGCCCTCAAGTTCACCGACGAGGGGTACGTCGAGATCACGACGCGCGCGCGCGGCCTCCGGCAGCTCGAATTCTCGGTGCGAGACACCGGGCACGGCATCAGCGAAGAGGCCCTGGCGAACCTGTACCAGCCGTTCCGCCGCACCCGCGGCCGCGCGGGCCGCAGCGGCTTCTATTTCTCCGGCACCGGGCTCGGCCTCGCGATGTGCCGGAAGCTGATCGAGGCCATCGGCGCAACCCTGGAATTCGAGACCAGGCCCGGCTGGGGCACGCGGTTCTTCTTCGAGCTGGATCTGCCGCCCGCAAGCCATCTCTAGGGCGTTGGCAGGCCTTGGCGCCACCCGCTGTGGCGCCGAGACCACACCCGGTCCCTGTACCGCCACATCCGGGCGCATCGTCGTAGCCTGACCTCCTCGTAAACCGTTGAAACACGGACACATGACCTCCTGGCCTCGGCGAGGACGGGTTCAGCACGCCTCTTGCCGTAACACCGGGCGTGACTTCCTTCGAACTTTACGACGTGATGCCGGGCGTGCGGCGGGCTCGTGACGAGTCGCGCACGGACACTCAGCCTTCCATTGAGGAGGGGACCCGGAGAGCACTGAACGTCGCGGTGGCCGTGATCGGTCTTGTCATCGCCGCTCCGCTCATGCTCGGCATCGCCATTCTGGTCAAGCTCACTTCGCCCGGGCCGATTCTCTATCGCCAGGTCAGGGTGGGCGTTGACCGCCGGCATCCCGACATTCCCGCGGGCAATCATCGGCGGACGATCGACTACGGCGGCGCGCCGTTCACGATCTACAAGTTCCGCACGATGGCCGCGGCGGCGTCGCGCAGCAGCAAGGCGGTGTGGGCGGCGCCGAACGACGCGCGGGTGACGCCGTTCGGTCGCCTGCTGCGGAAGTACCGCCTCGACGAGCTGCCGCAGCTCCTCAACGTGTTGCAGGGCGACATGAACGTCGTCGGCCCGCGGCCCGAGCAGCCCAACATTTTCGCCGAGCTGCGTCGGCAGGTGCCGGGCTACGCCGAGCGGCAGCGGGTGCGGCCGGGCATCACCGGGTGGGCGCAGATCAACCTGCATTACGACCAGTCGATCGAGGACGTGCGCAAGAAGGTCGCACTCGATCTCGAGTACATCGAGCGCCAGGGCTTCTGGGCGGATCTCAAGATCATGCTGCGCACCGGCCCGGTCCTGCTGCTCAAGAAGGGGGCCTGGTAGCAGGGATCGAGCGATCCCTCCCGGGACGCGCGCGCCGGCACCGCCGTTTCGACGAGCGGTCCGGCGTGCGCCGTTTTCCGGACGGGGGACCCGTCTCCTGGTTTCTCCGTCCCGCGACCCGGTGCTAGCTTGATGGGCGTGACCACCGACGCACTCCCGCTGACCCAGCCGAATCGGCTGCCGGCTCCGCCCCTGCTGGTGGGGGCGCTGGCCTTCCTGGTGTGCTTCGGCGAGCCGCTGGCCCTCCTGGTGCGCGACTGGTGGAGCGACCCGGACTCGGGGCACGGGCTGCTGCTGTTCCCCGTGGCGGTGTGGCTGGCGTGGAAACGCAAGGTGGTCGCCGACCCACGCCCGCAGGAGCCCGTCGGGCTCGCGATGCTCGTCGGCGCCATCGTGCTGCGTTACCTCTCGGGCCTCGCCGCCGAGCTGTTCACGATGCGCATGTCCATGCTGGGCGCCGTCATGGGGCTCCTCGTGTACGCCTACGGCTTCCGCCAGCTCGTGCACTGGTGGCTGCCGTTGACGCTCACGGTGCTGTCGGTGCCGATCCCCGATGTGCTGCTCGGCGCCCTGGCCCTGCCGCTGCAGTTCAAGGCCTCGGCCTGGGGCGCGGCGTTGCTCGAGGCGCGCCACGTGCCGGTCCGGCTCGCCGGCAACGTCCTGTACCTGCCGGGCCGGTCGCTGTTCGTGACCGAAGCGTGCAGCGGCCTGCGGTCGCTCACCGCGCTCCTGGCGCTCGGCGTGCTGGTCGGCGGGCTGTGGCTGCGCTCCCCGTGGTCGCGCGGGATCCTCGTGTTGTCGGCCATTCCCGTCGCGATGGCGCTCAACGCCGTACGCGTGTTCCTGACCGGGTTTCTGGTCTACTATGTCAACCCGGCGCTGGCCGACGGGTTCATGCACCTCTCCGAGGGCTGGGTGATTTTCGTGATCGCTCTGGCCATCCTGGGCGGGTTCACCTGGCTGCTCGGTAGGCTCGAGCACGCGCTGCTCCGGAAGGCGGGCTGATGCGCGACCGTCGCTGGATCCCCGTGCTCGTGCTCGCCAGCGGCGCGCTGCTGGCGACGCTGGGCGTGCGCGCGCAGCGCACCCTGCCGCTACGAGCCGCGCTCGGCCCGACCGTGCCGGCCGAGCTGCCCGGGTACCGCGGCCGGGACGGGGCGCTGACGGAGGCCGAGGCCCGTGCCGCCGGCGTGAGCGACTACCTGCTGCGCATCTTCGATCAGACGGATACCACGGGGGCCGGCCCCCGCAGCTTCTTCGTGTACGTCGGCTACTACGACCGCCAGACGCAGGGCCGCACGATCCACTCGCCCAAGAACTGTCTGCCGGGAGCCGGCTGGGAGCCCCTCGCCAACCAGGTCGCGACCGTCGCGACGGCCGACGACACCGTGCAGGTCAACCGCTACCTGCTGCAGAACGGGAATCAGCGGGCGCTGGTGCTCTACTGGTACCAGGGGCGGGGCCGGGTGGCCCACAACGAATTCGCCGTGAAGTGGGATCTGCTGCGCGACGCGGCGCTGCGGCGTCGCAGCGAAGAAGCGCTGGTCCGCGTGGTCGTCTTCGTGGGCACCACCTCGGAGGCCGACGCGCACGCCCTGGCGGTGCGCGCGGCGAGCCAGCTGGTGCCGGCAGTCCGGGCGGCCCTGCCCGCCTAGCGCCGACCCAACTCGTCTCGGCGAGCCTCGGGGCCGTTGGATCGGCGCTAGGTGCCCGTCGTTCCGACGCCCTCGCGGCGGGTCGGCTCCCAGATCGGATTCAGCTCCCCCCGCAACGCCTTCACGGCCGCGTGCAAGGCCGCGACGTTGCCGGCCACCACGAAGCCCGGCAGCGCGACGAGTGGCGGCATGCGGCGGCCTTCCGGCCACCACCACGCGATGGCCGCCAGGCCCAGCACGACAGCGCTGATACCCGCCAGCCAGGGCGCCCAGGCGTGGCGGGTCGCCAGGACCGCGACCGCGCCGAGCCCCAGCAAACCCACCCACGGCACGAGCCAGCGACACACCTTGTGCGTCAGCAGCTGCCAGGCGAACGCCCGGTGGCGGAACGGGTTGGTCAGGTGGCGGCGGTCGTACAGCGTTTCCATCCCGCGGGCCATCGTCCGGACCTTGCGGCGGTATTCCCGCCGCAGCGACGTGGTGCGGGGCACGGAGCAGACCGCCTCTTTCACGGACACCGCCCGATAGCCGCGCTCGCGCGCGATCAACGCGGCGGCGAAGTCGCGGCTCAGGGCCTCGGGCACCAGTGTCATGTACAGGGGCGCCCGGATCGCGTAGAAGCACCCGGAGGCGCCCACGATGCCAGCCACGCGGCTCTCCAGATCGCGGATCCACATCTCGTAGCCCACGTAGCCCGATTCGGCCGTATTGGCCCCCCGGTCCGCCTGCGATACCGACACGTCCCGCCCTGAGGCCACGCCGATCGCGGGGTCGGCGAACCACACCACGAGCTTCTTCACGGCGTCGGGCGCGATACGCACCGAGGCATCGGTGTTGACCACGATCTCGCCGCGCAGATGCCCGCGGGCGCCGTTTTCGGCGGCGGTCTTGCCGCCGCGCTGCGGCATCCGGAGCAGCTCGACGCCGCGGTCCTTGTAGCCGGTGACGACCTCGTCGGTGCGATCGCTCGACGCGTCCGACACCACGAGGATCTGGCGCCGGTCCGCGGGATAGTCGAGCGCCAGCAGGCTGTCGAGGGTTGGGCCGATGACGCGCTCCTCGTTGTAGGCGGGGACGAGGATGCTGATCGTCGGCCATGGCTCCGGCGACGCGGGTGGGCCAGTGCGCCGCGCCGCGATCAGCGCCAACAGCGCCGGGTAGCCCAGGTAGGTGTACAGCGCGAACGCGACGGCGCCCAGCAGCACGACGGAGGCGGCGCTCACGCCCGCTCCGCGGCGGCGTAGACCGCATCGGTGCGCTCGAGCCACTCGTCGGCCCCGAACCGCTCGGCCAGGCGCCGGGTAGCGGCTTCCGCCCGCCGCGCGGCGTCGCGGGGGCGAGTCAATGCTTCGGCCAGGCCGGCTGCGAAGCCGGCCACATCCTCCGGCGGCACCAGCCAACCCGTGGTCTCGTCCACCACCTGGGGCACGCCACCCACGCCGAACGCCACCACGGGCACGCCCGCGGCCATCGCTTCCAGCACCACCATCGGCGTCCCCTCGCGGCGGCTGCTGAGGGCGAGCACGTCGAAGGCGGAGACCAGCGTCGGCGCGTCGTCGCGCCGGCCGGCGAAGCGGACCCGCGCGAGCGCCGCCCCCCTCCCGGTCCCGGACGCGCGGGCGCGTGCTTCGAGCGCGGCGCGTTCGGGGCCGTCGCCGACGAGCACCACCTCGCACGCCGGCATGGTGCCGCCACGTGCGAGCGCATCGAGCAGGAGATCGGCCCCTTTCTCCACGCTGAGCCGCCCAACCCAGCCGACCACGAGCGCCCCATCGTCCAGCCCGAGGCGCCGCCGAGCGTCCGCGCGTGGCAGGGCCGGTGGGGCCCAGTGGCCGTTGCGGACCAGGAACACGCGGCCCTCCCGGCAGCCGGCGCGCCGCATAATGGCCTCGGTCTGCTCGGACACGCAGATCACCGCGTCGAACCGTTTGAGGAACTGGATGTCGAGCCACTCATATGCCTTGCCTTTCCAGTCGCTGCTCGAGAATCCGTGGACCGTGCTCACGACCGGGACGCCGCAGCGCCGCGCCGCCGCCCAGCCGACCACGTCGGCGTGGTAGTTGTGGGCGTGCACGACCGTCGCCCCAGTCTCGCGCAGGACAAGCTCGAGCTCGCGAATCTCGGCGAGGTATCGCCGCCGGCCGCACCGGATCTCGCGCACCGCGACGCCGTCGGCCTTCAGCCGCTCGGCGAAGGGATGCGGGGCGCCGTCCTGGAGCAGAATCGCGACCGCCACGTCGCGGCCGCGCTCCCGCGAGGCGTTCGCCAGGGCCCGCACGACCGTCTCCAGGCCCCCGTAGGGGGCCGGGGCAACCACGTGGACCACCCGGCGTCGCCCGTCGGGCTGCGACTGCGACGTCACCGTCGCGGCACGTTCTTCTGAGTGTTGCGCGTACGCCACACCAACGATAGCTTTCGGGCCGAGCGCCGGGGAACGCGGCGTGCATCCACCCTCGCGGAGGTCACCGCCCGGGAATGGGCCCGTTGCTGACGATAGCGCTGCGAGGGATCGGCGTCGTGCTGTACCTCACAGGCCTGTACCGGATCGTGCTGTGGCTCGGGCGGCGCTCGCCGAAGGTCGTGGCCTACCACGCCTGTCTGGAGCGCGAGGACGCATTCGTCGCGGGACTCGGCATCAACACGCCGCCCGGCGCGGTGGCGCGCCAGCTGGACTGGGCGAGCCGGCACTATCACATCGTGCCGCTGACCGGCCTGCTCGACACCGTCGTGCCCGAGCGCTCGCTCGCCGTCACGTTCGACGATGGCTACCGCTCGGTCTACGAGAACGCGTTCCCGTTGCTGCGGGCACGCCGCGTGCCAGCGACGCTGTTCCTGGTCCCCGCTGTAGTCGGCAACGAGGCCTTGGTGTGGGTGAACGAGCTGGCCTGGATGCTGCACGAGCGGCCCGACGTGGCGGGGCCGATCGCGGCGCGGCGGTTGTGCGGCCGGGCCGACGCGGGCGCCGAGGCGATCATGGCGGCGGCGATCTTCGACTACGACGCGGGCGCGATCGGGGCGACGCTGACCGAGGCGCGCGGTGCGCTCGAGCTCGATCCCGCCGCGTTGGCACGATCGGCGCGGCCGTACGTCACGTGGGAGCAGGTGGCGGAGATGGCGCAGCACGGAGTGACCGTGGGGAACCATACGGCGACGCATCCGAACCTGGCAAGGCTTGGCGCGGCGGCGCAGCGCGCCGACATCGCGGCGGCCCATCGCGACCTCGCGACCCGACCCGGATTCGTGCCGGCCGTGGCCTACCCGTTCGGGCTCGCCGACGCCGCGGTGCGGGACGCAGCCGCGGCCGAGGGCTACCGCCTGTTGTGCGCGCTGGGGGGGAGCAACCGGCCGCTCGATCCGGGCCGGCTGGCGCGCGTGCCGATCGCCACGGCGAGCATCGCCGTGTTTTTCGCCGACGTCGAGGTCGTGACGCCGGTGAAGGCCTGGCTGAAGCGCCTCCTGGGCCAGGACTCCTGACCGGTGTGCGGCATCGCGGGGCTGGCGCACGGGGTGGGAGGAACGCCGGTGGACGCGGCGCGGGTGCGCGCCATGTGCGACGCGATCCGGCACCGCGGCCCCGACGACGAGGGGCTGTTCGTCGAGGGCGGCGTGGGCCTCGGGATGCGTCGCCTCAGCATCATCGACCTGAACGGCAGCCGGCAGCCGATCATCAACGAGGACGGCAACGTCGTCCTCGTGTTCAACGGCGAGATCTACAACTACCGCGGGCTGCGCGACGGCCTCCTGACGCGCGGCCACACGCTGCGCACCCAGGGCGACACCGAGACGATCGTGCACCTGTACGAGGAGCTCGGGGCCGCCTGCGTCGAGCCGCTGCGCGGAATGTTCGCCTTCGCGCTGTGGGACAAGCGGCGCCGCTCGCTGCTTCTGGCGCGGGACCGGTTCGGCATCAAGCCGCTCTACGTGGTGACCGGCACCTGGGGCATCGCGTTCGCTTCGGAGCTCAAGGCGCTGCTGGCGGCGGACGTGGACCTCGGCCCGCTCGATTGGGACGCGCTCGACGCCTACTTCCAGCTCGGCTACCTGCCGGCACCGCTGTCGCCGCTGTTGAACGTGCGGAAGCTCGAGCCCGGGCACACGCTGGAGTGGAGCGCCGACGGCACCGTGCGCGAGCGCGGCTACTGGGACCTCCCCGCCGCCGCCGCCGCGGTGCCGGACGAGCTGCCGCGCCGGGTCGTCGAGTGGCTGGACGAATCCGTGGCTGCCCATCTCGTGGCCGACGTGCCCGTGGCCGCCTTCTTGTCGGGCGGGCTCGACTCCTCCGCGGTCGTGGCCAGCATGGCGATCGCCGACGGCACGCCGCACGCCTTCACGGTGCGTTACCACGGGTCCGGCGCGGAGCGGGCCGACGAGACGCCGCTGGCGCAGGCCCTCGCCGACCGGTACCACGCGCAGCTGACGGTCGTGGACGTGCACCCAGACGTCCGGGAATCGTTCGAGAAGATCGTGTGGTCGCTCGACGAGCCGCACGCGGACGAGTCGGCGCTGCCGACGTGGCTAATCTGCCGCGCCGTGGCGCAGAGCTACAAAGTGGCCCTGTCGGGTACCGGCGGCGACGAGCTGTTCGTGGGCTACCGGCGGCACCTCGGCCTGCTGGCGGGCGCGCTGTCGGGCGTGGTGCCCGGCGCGCTGTGGCGCGCGGCGGGCGCGCTGGCCGGCTACCTGCCCGAGCCCGAGGGCTCCGGGCTCGGCGTGGACCGCATGAAGCGGTTCCTGCGCACCACCGGCGACAGCCCCGCCGAACGGTACCTGGGCTACATGAGCCGTCTGCCCGACCGCGCGCGCCGCACGCTCTACGCGCCCGCGCTGCGCCAGAGCATATCGGGTGACGCGGCGCGGCGCCGCTTTCTCGCGTTGCACGAGCGGGGCGGCGCGAGCAACGGTCTGCGCGCAGGGCTGTACCTCGACTACAAGGTCTACCTGCCCGACGACATTCTCGCGCTCGCCGACCGGGTCTCCATGGCCCATTCGCTGGAAGTGCGGGTGCCGTTCGTGGATCACCCATTGGTCGAGCACGTTTTTCCGCTGCCCGCGCGCGCGAAGATCGGCGTCGGTCGACCGAAGCGCTTGCTGCGGCGGGCGCTGCGGTCGCGGCTGCCCGCGGCGCACTTCGGCGCTCCCAAGCGCGGCTTCGTTGGCCCGACGGCGGCCTGGCTGCGCAACGAGCTGCGCGACGTGCTGACGGATGAGCTGTCGGCGGCCCGGATGGTGCGGCTCGGCTTCTTCGACCCGGCGGTCGTCACCGGGCTGCTGGACGATCACTTCGAGCGACGCCACAACCGCGAAGGCATTCTGTGGGCGCTGCTGTGCTTCTCGACGTGGCACCGGCTGTACCTCGAGCGCGGGGCGGGAGCGCGCGGGTGACCGGCGCGCCCGGACCGGCCGCCGCGGAGCCGGCCGCAGCACCGCGGCCGCGGCGCGGGCGGGTCATCCTGTTCAACCTCGTGCTGCTGAGCTTCTCGCTACTGCTGGGCCTCGGGGCCGCGGAAGTGGCGGTGCGGATCGCGGCGCCGCAGCAATTGATCGAGTTCCGCCCCGACATCTGGCGGCCGGCGGACACGGTCGGTTATCTGCGTAACGGCAACGTCCGCACGCGCATCAACACCGGCGAGCGCACCGTCTCGGTCTTCACCGATGCCGAGGGATTCCGGGTCGGCGCGGCGGGCCGCCGCGACGCGCCGCTCACGGTGTTGCTGCTCGGCGACTCCTTCATGGAAGCGCTGCAGGTGGAGTACGAGCAGAGCCTCGCCGGCCGCATCGAGGAACGCCTGGCGGCGCGGGTGGGTGGCGCGGTCGCGGTGCGCCAGGCAGGCGTCGCCGGCTGGGATCCCAACCACTACTTGCTGCGCGCCCGGCAGCTGCTGCCGCGCGAGCCCTACGGGCTGCTCGTGGTGGCCTTGTACGCGGGCAACGACCTCATCCGCCAGCGGATCGAGCGGTTCCCGCCCCGCGAGGCCGCCGAGCGCCACGTGTTCGGCATACCGTCCGCGCTCCGCTGGTCCGCGGTCGTGGAGTCCGTGCTCTACCCACTCAACGACGCGCTGGAAACGCGGAGCCACCTGTTCGTCCTGTTGAAAAAACGGCTGCGCGCCGTCCGGATGCGGATGGGCCTCTCGCCGGCCTACGTGCCGCCCGGGGTGCGGCGCGCCGAGGCCGCGGAGCCGCTGTGGGACATCACCGCCGAGGCGTGCCGCGACCTGGCCGCCCTGGCGGCGACGCGCGGCGTGCCGGCCGTCTTCGCGCTGATTCCGGCGCCGCAGCTGGTGGACAGCGGAGTGCTCGGCGAGTACGTGCGCGCCTTCCGCCTCGACACGCTCGACGTGGATTTCGAGCAGCCGCACCGCCTGTTGCCCGCCGCGCTCCGGTCGCGCGGCCTCACGGTCGTGGACGCGCTCCCGGCGCTACGGCGGGCCGCCGCGGCCGGCACGCCGCTGTACGGCCGCGTGGACGATCACCTGACGCCGGAGGGGCACGCGGTGCTCGAAGCCGCCATCGAGGACACGCTGGTGGCCGCCCTGCGACGGCGCCCCGCTAGATCAGCGACGGCCGCGTATCGTAGATTCCCCACTCGCTGAACCAGCGGCTCTGCAACGCATCGGGACCGGAATCCAGGTTCGCCCCCAGCTCGACGAAGCCGAAGTTGTTGTTGTTCCAGGTGAACGGCGAGCCGGTGACGCGCGCCAGCGTCTTGACCACCACGCCGTCGATGTACAGCGCCATCGTCGGGTCGCCGGTGCCGTGGCCCCTGACCTCGAGCACGAACAGCCGATAGGGCCCCGGCCACACGGCGGGGTTCCCGAGGTTCAGCTCGTTGCCCTGGAGCGCGTTCGACGTGTTCTGCCCGCCGCTGCCGGCCATCACGAGGTTGAAGACCAGGTTCGGATTGGGGTTCCCCGAGCCGTGGCCGTGCGGCATCAGGATCTCATACACCCCGTTCCCACCACCCGCGATGAAGCGGATGAACTTGTACTCCCACTGCCCGGAGGGGCACGAGGCCTGCGAGCCGTTCTGCCAGGGGTTGGTCATCTTCTCACGCCACCGGAAATACCAGTTCGGCCCGCTCTTGATCGGGTTGAAGCGCATCTGCGCGCGGATGGTGATGTCGTTGTTGCACCCGCTCGCAGCGCGCGCGGCCCAGTCGTAGCGCATCGCCTTGCCGCCGGTGGGGCCGCCGGTCTGATCGAGGAAGATGCTCGATGCGCCGGCCCAGCCGCCGTTCTGGTCGCTGACGCCGGGAACGACGAGCCCTCCGCTGCGCAGATTGCTGTCGCTCGTGTACCCCTGGAAACTGTCGTACAGCTGCGACGTCTTAGCCGTGAAATTCACGGTGATAGTGGAACTGCCGATGGTCGCCGGCTTGGTGTCGGGTTCCGCGTCGCCGAGGGAGTGCGTGGACGGCGGGTGGTACTTCGCCGTGTACGCACCGGCGGCGACGTTGCCGCTGTAGTTGCCGCCGGTACCCACCGCGAGGGTGGCGACGACGGTCGAGCCGCTCAGCAGCTGCACCGCACCGCCCGCCAGACCGACGCTCGTCCCCTGCACGAGAACCTGTCCGGCGATACCCGCACCGCCAATCGGGATGGGCTCGCAGTGGAACGGCACCGTCTCGACCTCGTCCGGATCGAGCGTAACCCGCTTCGTGGGCTGGTCCGTCGCCAGGAGCCGAAAGTTCGCGGGCGGGACGTACGTGATGTCGAACACCCCGGGGTCCACGCCCGGCAAGTCCCCCACCGCGACGCCCTGAGCGTTCGGATTCGGGACAGGGAGCGTCAAGGTGCGGGTGCCTCCCACCTCGGCGCCGGTTCCCGATCCACCCGTGGGCGAAGGCGTGCTTCCGTTGATGAGCCCGTCGACCTGCACCCGCACCGTGGCCTTGCCGGGCGGCGGCGGCGGCGGCGGAACCATGGGGTCGCCCGGACAGCCCGAGACGGCGGCGGCGGACACCAGGATGCCGCCGGCGGTGAGCACGAAGTCGCGTCGGTCCAGGGGCGCGGCAAACCCGGGCAACCGACCCGGCTGCCCGCGGCGGGAACGTGACATTTGACCAGTCCCAGGAAGGTCTTGGCTCATTCTACCCCTGGCTGTGGCCCGACGCCAGGGCAAGGGTCACAGCCGCGCGCTACCGAATGAACCAGGCCGGTCCGTCACAGTCGCCCCGGTTAACCAGCAGCCCGAGGGCCCGCACGTCGGGCACCAGCAGCTGCTCTACGGGCGGCGCCCGATAGAACGCAAAGTTGCTGGGGCCTTGGAGATAGCCCAGGCTCCGCAGCGCATCGATCCAGGCTGGGTGACTCTGGTTGGAGAACACGAGGTCGACGCGGTCCGGCCCTCGGGCCAGGTCGGCCGTCGCCGCGGCCGCGACCGCCGTGGCATCTGCCGGGAGCGACAGGGCGTCCACCAGCACTCCGACCCTGAGGCGACCGAAGTGTCGATCCGGCGCTGCGGCAGCAGCCTGGAACCGCAGGGTCACGGCCCAGCCGAGGTCCCGGCCCTGCCGGCGGACGCGCAGCCGCCGGATGGCGGGCTGCGTGGCCGGATACAGCTCGCGGAGCATGGCGGCGTCGCGCACCGACAGGCAGCCGTACGCGTCGCGGCACCGCATCCAGATCTCGTCCGACCACGCCCCGAACTCCTGCACCAGCTCCGCGTCGACGCCCGCGGCGGCGCGCCGGCCGCGCATTCCGCGCGCCGCGTGGAGCGCGGACACGCCGGCAGCGCCGGCACCCGAGAACGCGAGTAGGTCGAGAACGGCCCGGCGCGCGGCGCTCCTGCGCACGTGGGCCAGGTCCCGGAGCACGCGGAACGGCCGCACGATCCGGAACAGGAACGGCACGACCTCGCCGGTCCACCCGAGTCGCGCGAGCATCCGCGCGAACGGCCCCTCCGGGCCGCCAAGGCCGAGGGCCATGAGCCGCGGCTGCTCGCGCAGCAGCTGGAACAGGAGACTTCCGGGCACGCCGCTGTGCTCGGGCGCCACGAGGCTCTCGGCGACGGGGTACTTCGCCCACCCGATGGGCACATCGGTACCGCCGATGCGGAACGCGTGCTCGCGCAGCCACACGCCGCCGCGCACCTCGGCCCCGTCCGCCGCGACGAACAACCGTTCGCGCACCGAGGCATCGGTGCTCCGGCGATCGGCGGGTCCTTCGGGCCAGACCCGATCCACAGCCCCGCCGGCGGTGAGCCGCGCGTTGAGTCGTTCGATCGCCGCAGTGTCGGCCGCCGTGAACCGGCGAATGGCGATGGCCATGCGCGCCTAGCCGCTCCCGCGCCGGATGACGGCCGGCCATGTCAGGTTGACACGCGACAGCTCGAGGCGCCAGCGCGTCCCGCCGCCGTCCAGAGCGCCGGCCGGCTCGAAGCCCAGTCGCGCGTAGAGGTCGCCCACCATCGGGTTCTTCTTCGTGGGCCGGTACTCGCCGACCAGTGCGGCGCAGCCGGCGCCGCGCGCCCACTCGGCGAGGTAGGCCATCAGCGCCGTCTCCACTTCGCGGTTCATCACGCGGCAGCTCATCAGGAAGGTGTCCACCACGCCCACATCACCCTCGACGCGGGCGATGCCGACCGCGACGAGGCCGAGGTCGCCGAACCGGTCGCCGAGGCGGAGCCACGCGACGCAATGGTCCGGGTCCCCGCTCATGGCCGCGAGCCGCGCGTCCGAGTGCCGCCGCGTGGTGAGGTTGAACTGGTTGGTCTTGCCCACGAGCTGCGCGATGCGCCCGAGGGTCGCGGCATCCGCGCGGCCGACGTCGGCGTGCATCTCAAGCCCGGCGAGAAAGTCCTCGACGCTGTCGGCCTGCTGGGCGACCACCTGGCGCTGGCGCTCCTGCCGGTACAGCTCGGTGCGGACGCGGTCTTCCTCCGACAGGCGGACCTGGTCGAAGTGGCCGCTCGCCTCGAGCGCCTCCACGTAGGCGAGCGGGTCCGGTGGGACCTCGATCACCCGTACCTCCGGCGCGTTGGCGCGCACTTCGGCGCGTTCGACGGGGTTGTCGTCGAACAGTACCAGCGCGTCGGCGCCGAGGTTCAGCTCCGCGGCGATCTCGCGCAGGTTGGTGCTTTTCGGGGCCCAGTTGATGCGCGCGGCGGCGAGCTGCTCCCAGCGCAGCAGCATCTCCGGGTGCTCGCGGATGGCCTGCTCGGCGACGTCCGGCTCGTTCTTGCTGACCACGGCGAGCAGGATGCCGCGATCCATGAGGTTGAGCGCCGCCCGCTGCAGCGCCTTGTACGCGCTGCCGGGCCAGTCGTCGCCGAGCTGGATACCCGCGAGGCCGTCGTCGCCGATGACCCCGCCCCACAGAGTGTTGTCGAGGTCGAGTACGAGGCACTTGGCGGGCCCGCGCAGCACGGCGGCCAGCGCGCGCGCGAGGTGTTCGGCGAAGGCGCCCTGGTGTGCGGCCGCGACCGGCGCCCGGGCCAGTGCCCAGAGCCGGGGATCGGTCCAGCGCCGCGCACCCTCGTCGCCGACCAGGCCGGCGTAGTCCCAGACGGCCACGCCGGGCAGCGCCGCGACCCGCTCGGCGAGCCGGCGGTTGTAGTCGGCCAGCGCGTGCGTCAGCGCGTGCGGCTCGCCGGCGTCGAAGGCACTCAGCGGCCGGTGCCGCGGCATCGCGGCGTTGGCCACCAGCACCGGCGCGTCGCTGCGGGTGCGGAAGCCGGTGACGCACGCGGCAAGACGGTCGAGCATCGCCGTGGCGAGGTCGGCGAACCGGCGCCCGCTCGAGGCGTGGAACCGGCCGACGGCCTCGGGATCCACGTCTTCCGGGCGCATCGCGAGCACCAGGACGTCGGGCCGGAAGTCGTGCAGTGGGCTCGCGCCGAGCTCCTGCTCGAACTGGTTGAAGGCGCCGACGTAGCTCGAGATGTGCAGGCCGCGCCGCGCGCCCGCGACCACGAGGAACGGCTCGGCGAAACCGATGGAGTAGCTGGCGAGGAGCGCCGCCCGGGTTTTGCGCGCGCCCGGCACCGTGTCCGCAGCGCGCAGCGCACGCGCGTGGCGCAGCACGTCGGCGGGTTTGAGGTCGTCACCGAGCGCCGCGAGGGCGGCGGCCAGCGCCGGCTCAGGCATGCCCGCCCCGCGCGAGACGCTCGCGAATGCGGCCGAAGCTGGACAACTCGGCGATCTCGCCCGGGTCGAACTGGACCTCGAACTCTCCCTCGAGCGCGAGGACCAGATGGAGGTGGTTGACCGAGTCCCACCCCGCCACCGTGTTCGGCGAGGTCTCGTCGGTGAGGGCGTCGCCGTCTACACCGAACACGGCGGCGAACACGCCCCTCAAGCGCGCGTCGTCGCTCACGCCGTCCCGCCCATCGCCTCGAGGAACCAGCGCCGCCACCGCGCGTACCGGCTCGGGCCGAGCGACCGCCGCAGGGTGCCGAGTACCCGCTCGCGCCCGCGCCGCACGCGACCGAGCGACGGGTCGCCGGCCAGGATGCGACGGAACTCGTCCAGCGGCGGCTCGCCGCGCACCGTGCAGCGGCGCACTTCAGTCCATCCGGCGCGGCCCCGGTCGCCGCGGTTCACGCCCCAGGCCGACGTCGCGACCACCCGGTAGCCGGCCTCGAGCACCAGCGGCGCGAAGCGGCCCCGCGGGAAGTCGCCGCCCGGCAGCGCCAGCGTGTCCGTCTCCTGCCCCAACTCGTGATCCAGCTCGGTTTTGGCGCCGCGCAGCTCCTCGGCCAGGGCCGAGGCGCCCAGCTCGCTCAGGAACGGGTGGGTTCGCGTGTGCGACTGAATGGACATGCCGGCGGCGCGCATCTCGCGCAGCTCGTGCCACGTGACGTAGCCGGGCCGCCCGACCCACGCCGTCGTGATGAAGAACGTGGCCGTCATGCCGCGTTCGGCCAGGGCCGGAAACGCCGCGGCGTACTGGCCACGGTTGCCGTCATCGAACGAGATCGCGGCGCACCGCTCGAGCGGCCCAGCCTCGAGCGCAGCCGCGATCGAGCAGCCTCGATAGCCGGCGGCGCGCAGCGCGTCGAGCTGGACGCCGAAGGCCGGCGCGGGCGTGGCGAAGTAGTCCGAGTCCCGGGGCGCCACGTCGTGGTACAGCAGGCAGACCCAGCCCGCGCTCACGCGGCCACAAGCGGCGACGGCGCGCCACGGCGGTCGGCGACGTCGTCGAGGATCGCCAGGAGCTGGTCCGCGCGCGCCGTCCACGCGTTCCGCCGCGCCACGGCCCGGCCGCGCTCGCGCGACGCCGCGCGGTCTTCCCCCAGGGCCGCGCCGACCAGCCGCACGAAGCCCTCCAGGTCCTCGGCAACGTGCACCGCGTCGCCGTACTTCAGGACCTCGGGGATCGCCGTCGTCACCACCGGCAAGCCCGCCGCGAGGTACTCGAGCAGCTTCAACGGGTCCACCGCCATGGTCCAGTCGTTCAGGACGTAGGGGATCAGCCCCACGTCGAAGGCCTGCACGTACGCCGGCAGCACCCCGTAGGGCCGCGGGCCGAGCACGTGGATGTTGGGCAGGTCCATCCCGTCGAGCGGCGCGGTGACCGGCCCAACCAGGACCACCGAGGCGCTCGGGTAGGTCTGCGCGATGCGCCGGATCATCCCGAAGTCACAACAGGCGCTCACGCCGCCCGCGAAGCCGATGCGCGGCCGCGGGATCGCGGCGAGGTCCGCAGGCTCCGGCTGCGGCGTGGCGAAGTGCTCGTCGTTGACCCCCTGCGGCAGGTAGTGGGCGCGACCGTTTCGCGGCGCCTTGGAACGGGTCAGGCTTTCGGCCGTCGCCACCACGGCGTCCACGCACTCGAGCAGGCGCCGCTCCAGCGGCTCCAGCATCCAGGCGCTCACCCCGGGCAGGTGCAGGAAGTCGTCCATGCAGAAGTAGACCGCGGCGCACTCCCCCAGCCGCCCCACCACCCCTACCGACGGCGGCGAGCCCGTAACGAGCACGGGCGGCTCGGTCCAGCCGTGGGCGGCCAGCGTGCGCCGGATCGCCCGCACCAGTGACCACGTGTTGAATGCGTGGACGGCCGCCAGATGGTGCCACGGCAGGACCCGCGGCTGAATGAGGGCGTGCGGCCGGCCGGGGTCCCAGGGGCTCGCGGCGGCGCGGCTCCGGGGTTGCAGCATCGCCCGCGCCTTCTGGATGCCACGGCGCGCGTCCGTGGGCGTCAACGCCGGAACCCGGTGCCCGATCGCGTTGACCCACACCACCCGCCGCCGCGCGAGGATCGGCCGGAACACGTGCTGCATCGAGGAGACGTGCCGACCCCAGTCGTCCCCGAACACCACGATCGGCCGCGAGGACGCCGCGCTCACCCCGGCCGCTTGGCGAAGGCGATGAGGAACTTGTTGGCGCGGAATCGCGCCGGCAGCCAGCTGGTGGCCGCCGCGTACGCCCGCCGCAGCCCGCTCATCGCGTCCGACCAGCCGCGGTCGATGTACTCCAGGCTCTCGCGCCGGAATCCGTGGCGCGCGAACAGCCGCGTAAGCCGGCCCGGCCACAGCGCGCGCTGGTTGGCCGTCATCGCCGGGATCCGATGGATCCGGTTCACCACGTTGAAGGCAAGCCACGTCAGGACGTTCTGCGCGTTGGGCTCGAAGGCAATCACCCGCTCGCGCGTGATCCGCGCCAGCTCACGCGGCAGCTCGTCGAGCCGGGGGAAGTGGTGCAGCAGCAGCGAGGTCCAGCTGACCGCCACCGCGCCGTCGCGCAGCGGCAGGCATTCGGCGTCGCCCACGAAGAACACCGCGCGCTGGCCCTCGCGGGCCAGCCGGTCGCGCGCGGCGCGGACGCCGGGCACCGTGATGTCCACCGCGATGACCGGGTAGCCCCGCTTCGCCATCCGCACCGCGTGCGCGCCGGTGCCGCATCCCAGGTCGAGCACCACGCCGGATGGCGGCGCGGGGAACGCGATCCGGTGCAGCTCGTCGTAGCCCGACGTGATGTGCTCGTTATCGGGGTTCTTCGAAAACAGCTCGTCGTAAAACGCGCGTTCCGCCTTCCGATCCTGCATGCGCTCCTCGAGAAGTTCAGTCCGGGTCCGTCGCGAGTGCCGCCACCGCGCGGCGCACGTCGTCTTCACCCACGCCCGCGTGTACCGGCAGCGCCACCAGCCGCTCGGCGATCGCCGCGGCCCCGTTCACCGGGGCGGACGCCCCGCAGAACCGCCGGAATTCCGCGATGCCGTCCAGCGGATGCGGGAACGATCGGACGTGGCTAAACCTAGCCGTCCGCAACCGCCCGACCAACACCTCGCGGTGCTCCGCCGACGCGGCCAGAACGGGCAGCCGCAGGTACGCAGACTCCGTGCCCGGGGCCTCCGGCGGGACCCGGAGGCCCGGCACCCTCGCGAGTCCGTCGACCCACCACCGCGCCACGGCCCTGCGCACCGCGCGCTGCCGCGCGATCTCGGCGCCGAGGCCCGCGGCCATCGCGTGGACGGCGGCGCCCGGTCCGGTGGTCGCGAACTCGGCCGTATAGTGCGATTCGCCCACCTGCGCGCCGGGCGTCCGGCTCACCAGCCCGAACACGAACGGGCTCCGGCACGCCCACAGGACGCACGCCGCGAGCCACGGCACCGCGCCGCGCGTCGCGGCCGCCGGCGCCGCCGGGACGTGGCTCCGTAGCGCCGGGTCGTTGACCAGCAGCGCGCCGCCATCGCCCAGCGAGACGCACTTGCCGCGCCCGAAGCTGAGCACGCCCAGCGCGCCGCGGGAGCCCGCCGGCCGGCCGCCCTCGGCCGCGCCCAGGGCCTGGGCCGCATCGTCCACCAGCAGCGCGCCGGCCGCGCCGATCCAGCCGAGGTCGCTCGTGGTGTCGGGGCGCCCGAACACGTTGCCGAGCACGACGGCCGCGGTGCCCTGCCCCACGCACGCGCGCAGCGCGGCGCGATCCAGCTCGAGGGTGACCGGGTCGAGGTCGCACAGCATCACGTCCGCGCCGGCGCGCGCAGCCGCGGCGGCCACGGAGAACGACGTGAAGGCCGGCAGCACGACGCCGCGGCGTCCCGTGGCGCGCATCGCGGTTTCGAGCGCCGCGGCCAGCGCGGCGCGCCCCATCGCGTAGCCGCGGACGTCGGGCACCCCAAGCGCCGCGGCGACCTCGGCGACGAGCGACGCGCCCGCCCCGGCACCCGCCAGCGCGGCCGCGCCCCGCAGCAACCCGCCGAGCGGGAGCGGCGCAAGCGTCGGCGCGATGCGACGCAGGCTCACGCGCCCGCGGGCGGCAGTCCGCGATAGACGCGCGCGTACGCGCTCGCCATCCGCGCCAGGCTGTAGCGCCTCACCGCGCGCTCGCGCGCCAGGCGCGACTGCTCCCGGCGGCCGGCGTCGTCGGCCAGCGTGGCCGTCAGCCGGTCGGCCAGTGCGCGTGCGTCGCCGGGCGGGACCACTTGTCTCACGAGCGCATCACCGACCACCTCGCGGTTGGAGCCCACGTGCGTCACCACGGGTACGATGCCACAGGCCATCGCCTCGAGCAGGCTCATGGACAATCCCTCGCTGTCGGAGGCCAGCGCGAACACGTCGAACAGCCGATAGATCGCCGGCGGATCGTCAATCCAGCCGGGCAGGCGCACCGCGTCCTCAAGACCGAGTCGCGCGGCCGCCGCCACCAGGTCGCTCCGCAGCCGTCCTTCCCCGGCAATTACCAATACCACCGGTCGGGCCAGCCGGCCGTCGGCGCGCATCAAGCCGACGGCCTCGATCAGGCGGTGGTACGCCTTGACCGCTTCGAGACGGCCGACGCTCCCGACGACGAGCGCGCCCGGAGGCAGCGCCAGCGCGACGCGCAGCGACTCGGGCGCGGCCGGCTCCCCGGGGCTGAAGCGTTCCGTGTCGACGCCGTTCTCGATCGTGTACACGCGGCTCTCAGGAACGCCGAGCCGGTCCCGCACGTAGGCCGCGAGCCGGTCGGACACGGTCACCACCGCGTCCGTAAGACCGGCCGCGCGGCGATCGATCCAGCGTGCGAGCGGCGGGTCGTGATGCTCCCGGCCGTGCTCGGTGAAGACCACGCGCGGCACACCGGCCAGCCGGGCTCCCCACGCCCCCTTGAGCCAGCACCCGGAGTGCACGTGCGCGACGTCGGGCCTCGTGGCTCGCACCGCGCGCGCGACCGCAAGCGGGAACAGCAGGCCTACGCCGCGGGCCGGCCGCACGATGCGGTAGTCGTCAAGGAACGGGCGCAAGGCTGCGCCCACCCGCCCTTCGCGGCCCGAGAGCGTGACCACCGAAACCCGCACGGTGGTGCCGGCGGCGCGCCGCGCCAGGGCCGCGACGATGCTCTCCATGCCACCCCCGTCGAGATCGAACACGACGTGGGTCACACGGATGGGCCGGTCCAAGGCATCTGGCACGGTCAGTGCTCTGCTCCTCGAGGGTCAGGGACGGGGCCGGTCGCAGGTGCCGTGCCACCCCGCGGCGTTGCGTGCCCACCACAACCGCCGTACTGGACGCAACTGTATCCGCCTCAGTAGCTTACGGCAACAGGGAGCTTCTACGACCCAGCCACCGATGTTCGGCATGACGCCGGCGCTCGCGCCGGCCGGACCCGCGCCAGCCGGCGCGGGCCGCCGGGTCACGGGTCCCACGGTGGCGGCGAAACTGCCCCTCGACACGAACGACCGGATGACGCTGGGCCTGCGCCTGGTGATGGTGCTGTGGTTCATCGTGTGTTTCGACCCGCAGTGGTGGGTCGCGTCGAAGTTCGGCATCACCGCGGTGCTCAAGTTCCCGCTCGGCATCTTCGCGCTCCTGTTCCTCTGCGCGTTGTCGCGGTGGCCGCGCAGGGCGCCCTTCCTGATCTACGGCCTGTACGTGGCCTATCACTGGCTCACGCTGCCGATCGCGTACAATCCCGGCTACGCCATGTTGTCGGCCAAGCAGCAGATCCTGTTCCTCGTGCTCGGGCTCGGCACCATCGCGTTCGTGAAGAACCCGCGCCGGGTGGAGCAGATCCTCGGAATCGCGATGCTCTGGGAGTTCGTGTTCTACGGCCTGCTCGGCGCGAGGTCGGGCCTGGTGTGGTGGCACCCGTCGCTCGCCAACTTCGACGGGTTCGGGCCGCTGATGGTGATCGGCCTGGGGGGCGTGGCGCACTACGCCCTGGGCCACCCGGGAGGCCGGATCAAATGGATCGCGTATGGCGCCACGCTGCTGTGCCTCATCGGCTTCATGTCGTCCTGGGCGCGCGGCGCGTTCCTCGGCGCGGTGGCCGTGCTGGGGTTCGCCTGGCTCCGCTCGCCGCGCAAGGGGATCGCCACGGCCATGGTGCTCGGCCTGGTCGCCGCCATGGGACTTGCGGCGGTCCTCCTGTTCAGCAACATGGGCGGCCGCGGGCGCGGGGGCACGAGGACGAGCTTCATCGCCGAGATGCTGACGATTCAGGATACGGAGGGAGGCACTGCCGAGGACCGAAAGGTGTTGTGGGGCGCCGCGTGGCAGATTTTCAAGGAGCATCCGGTGTTCGGCGTGGGCGGCGACGGCTTCGGCCCCTACGCAGCGGGCTACTACCGGCCGGGCGAGATTGCCGGCGACTACGCCGGCAACCCGCTGGTGCTGTACGACCGGAAGCTGCACAGCACCTACCTCCAGATCCTGTGCGAGCGCGGCGCGGTGGGCGCCCTGCTGTTCCTGCTGGTGCTGGCGGACTTCTGGCGTCGCAACGTCCAGCTCCGGCGCCAGCGGTGGCGCGCCGCCTGGCGGGAGCGGGGCGGAACGCTGGACCTGCGGTGGATCGCGTTGGGGCTGGAGTCGATGATGGTCGGCTTCCTCGCCACCGGCGTCTTCTACAACCAGCTGGAAGTGCATTGGATGTACACGACGCTGATCGCGAACGCGCTCGTGTGGTACCTGGCGCGGCCGCCGGCGGCCGTGCCGGCCCACGGTCGGGGCGGCGCGGCGTGAATTGGCGCGGCCTCGCCGCGCGCTCCGCACTCGTCTGCACCGCACTGGCGGTGGCGATCGCGCTGGCCGAAGGGGGGCTGCGCGCGTTCGCGGCCCTCGGCGGCCCCGCGGGTGCGCAGCTCAAGGCGTACGACCCACTCGCGGTCCTCATCGAGCCGCACGGCGAGCTCGGGTACCGGCAGCGTCCCGACGCGGTGTACCGCTACATCAACGGCGCGTCGGCGACCAGCAACCACGCCGGCTATCGCGGCCCAGTCGTCGCCCACCACAAGCCGGCCGGCACCATCCGCATCGTGCTGCTCGGGGGTTCGAGTACGCACGGCTGGGGGGTGGCGGACAGCCAGACGATCGACGTGTACCTGCGCGCCGACCTCGCGTCGCGGTATCCGGATCGGCGCTTCGAGGTGGTGAATCTCGCCTTTGACGGCTACGACGCGTGGCAGATGTTCGAGCGGCTGCGCTCGGACGGACTCCCGCTTTCTCCGGACCTGGTGATCGCCAACGAGGGCATCAACGACGTGCGAAACGCCCGGTACGCGAATCTGCGCGAGCACGATCCGCGCGCGCTGCTGTGGCAGACCGACCTGGCACGGTTGCGCGAGGAGCGGCGCCGCGGCGGCCCGGCGCTGTGGACGCGCCTCAAGCACCGGCTGCTGCTCGCCCGGCTGCCGGGCTTCGTGCGACACCGCACGCGGCGCGGGGCCGAGGTGCGGCATGGCAACCGCCAGTCGCCCCACCCGGAGGCCGCGGACCTGTTCGAGCGTCATCTCGAGCGCATCGCGGACCTGCTGGCCCCGCGGGGCATCCCCCTGCTGTTTTCGACGCCGCCCTCGTCGTTGCGGACGAAGTACCGGGCCACGACGCCGCCGCCACGCGATTACTGGATCGTGGACGCCGCGACGACGCAGACGTACCGCGACACGCTGGCCGCCCGGATGCGGGCGGTGGCCGCGCGGCGGCGCGCGCGCGGCGACCGGGTCGGCTACGTAGCGCCACGGGTCGTCGACGCCCGGTTCCTCGACGACGCCCACCTCGATCCGGGGGGCAACCGGGCGGTGGCCGAGCACTGGGCGAGCGCCGCCGCCGCCCTCCTCGGCCTGCCGGCCCGGCCCCGGTGAGCTCCGTCCCCCGCGGGAGCGGTGCCGGCACCGCGCGCGTTCCGTGGCCGCTCGCAGCCCCGGCCGCGCCGCTCGGGACGTCGGATGCCGGCGACGATCCGACCCGTCCGGACGCCGCGGGCAACTGGCTCTGGCTCGTCACCACGCAGCCGCGGACCCTCCTGGTGCTGGGACCGGCCGCGGACGGGCTGGTGGAGTTCGCTCGGCGCCGCTTCGCGGCCACGACCACCGTCATGCCGGCCGCCTACCTGGCGCGCACCATCCCCGACGCCTCGGCCGACTGCGTGATCGTCGCGAACGCGCTGGAGTCGCCGGCCCTCGATTTCGCGAGCGCCCTGTGGCTGCTGCGGCACTGCCGTCGCGTGCTGCGGCCGGGCGGCGTGTGCTGCGCCGCGGCGCCTAACCCCCTGTGGTACGGCTTGCTGGCTCCACGCGACGCCGAGCTCGCGGCCGGCCGCCGCCTGGCCCGGCTCGCGCGAGGCGTCTGGGGGGCCGCGAGGCCGGGGGTTCTGCCGCAGCTGCTCCGGCGCGCCGGGTTCGCCGCCGCGCGGAGGTACTACGTCGAGCCGTCCCTCGACGCCCCCCGGGCCTTCGTGCCCGCCACCGGCGCGGCCGTCCGCGCCTACGAGCGCCAGAGCTCCCGCTCGCGTCTGCGCGCACCGCTCGTCGCGCTCGGGCTCCACGCCGCGCTGTTCCCCGACACGCTCTTCCTCGCCGACGTGTGAACCGCGAGCTGCGCGCGCTGCTCGCCGAAGCCGGCCTCGCGACCGGGGCCTGGAGCGACATCATCCTCGTGCACAACGTGGCCGCGCTGCCGCCGCCGGAGACGCCCCGCGGCGACTACATCTGGAACCGCGGCTTCAACCTGCTGGTGCTCGACGCCCACGGTCGGGTGGCGCACTACTGCAAGTGCCGCCGCCCCGACGACGAGGCCCTGGCCAACGAGACACGCGTGCGTGAAGTGCTCGCGCGCGACCCCGCGCTCGCGGCGATCGTGCCGTCCACCCGCGGCGTCGCGTCCGATGCCGTCCAGATCCAGGTCAGCCGGCACGTGCCGGGCGACTCGTTCAGTCGCATGGTCGCCGTGCTGTCGACCCGCCGGTGGGAACGGGCGGTGGGCGAGATCCTGGCCGCGGTCGCGCGCGTGACCACGCGCGCCGCGGAGCTCATGCCCCACCTCGCGGCGCCGGCGGGAGGCGTTACGCTCGCCGACGAAGCGGCATGGGCGCTCGAGCACCTCGGGAACGCCGGGGTGCCGCCGGAGACGGTGGCGCGGCTGGCCCGCGTCCTCGAAGAAGCCGGTCGCGCGCCGAGCTCGCCGCAACACGGCGACCTGTGGCCGGGTAACATCGTCCGGCACGACGACTCGTGGTGGCTGCTCGACTTCGAGATGTTCGGGCGGATCCGCATACCGCTGTACGACGCGTTTCACCTGGTGCGCACGTCGTGGCACCTGCGTCCTGGCGGCGCACTCCCCCTGCTGGCCCTGCTGCGGGACCGGGAAGCCGGTCCCGCCTGCCGCAGCGTGCTGGGCGCGGCCGCCCGCCGGGCGGGCCTGACGCGGCGCCAGGTGGGCGGCGCGTTCGTCGCCTACCTGGTGGATATCGCCGCCCGCCTGCATCGGCGCGGTATGCCGAGCGCCTACTGGATGCCGTATGTCACCGGCCTGCAGCGGCTCGACAACGACCTCGCCGCCCCGACGCCCCTCGAGGACCTGGTCCCGATCTGACCGGACGGGCGCGGCGCGGTCCCCCTGACCAGTGCCGGCCGGAACGCGCCGCTAGGGAGTCGAAACGCCCGGGCCAAGGGCGGCACCCGCCTCGCCGACGGTGGCGAACCGGACGGACGCCATGGCTTCCAGACCCTCGAAGTACGCCCCGAGCTTCGCGTACAGCCGCTGGACGTCCCGCGTGGTGCGGGCGAACGGGCTGAGCCCTGGGCGAAGCGACGAGCTGTGGATGAACAGGTGCACGTGCCGAACCCCGAGCGCGATCAGGTGGCGGGTGAGCAGGAGCATCTCGGAGAGGCTGTTGGTTTCCGGGCTCAGCGTAATCGGCCGCACCAGTCGTAGGCCCGCCGCGAACTTGATGGCGCCGAGCCGCCGCAGCGTTCGGGATTCGAGCGCGCGCATCGCGCCGGCCCACACCGCAAACGGACGCCGGCTGTACCCGCACGACACCGGGATTTCGAGCAGCGGGCCGTGCCGCGCCGGCAGGCGCACGTCCGAGCGGCAATCCAGCCAGTAGGCGTCGAGTGGGGCTCCGATGAAGTCCGGCCCGCCGTCCGTGTTGACCCACGAGACGTACGGCGTGACGCTGGAATCGAGCGCATACCCGCACTCGACCGCGGCGGCGGCGGTGGCGGCGCCGAACCCGAACCGGCCGGCCCGGAACGACCGGGGCGCCGACCCCAGGACCTCGCGCAGCCTCGCCGTCAGGGTCTCGAGCTTGGCGCGCTGCAGGGCCGGCGGGAGGTTGAGCAGCATCGTGGCGCTCGGCACCGCGGGCTCTTCCACCGGCGGCGTGCGCCACGGATGCAGGTGCGCCCCGACCTCGGCCCGGCCCGACGCGTGGAGCGCCCGCAGCGTGTCGGCGGAGAAGCCCGGGGCCGCTACGTCGTACGTCGTGAAGTAGGTCGGGCGGACCCCGAACGACTCCAGGAACCGCTGCAGCACCGGCAGCTCGCGGATGTTCTCCACCGTCACCGGGCCCCGGGTCGGCAGCCAGTGATCCTCTTCAGTATCGACGGAAGCGATCGCCAGGGTGACGGGCGGGTTCACCACGCGCGGCCGTCCGGCGCCGTCAGGAGCCGCGTGTCGGCCGGCGGACCGGGACTTGCAGGAGTCATCGGGGAGGGCTCGTTTTTGGGGACCCGTCGCGCGGTGCGACCAACGATGGGTACAGGTCCGCCATGAGGCAAGTCCGCGGTTCTGCCTCGGCCAGGCGGTTCTTCGACGGAGGTCACCGAACGGTGCGGATCGTCGTGTTCACGGCCGACCCCGGCCTCGAACGGTCGGTGTGGTGGTCCATGATGCAGGGCACTCCGGGGCTCACGCACGTCCTCGTCTGTCGAAAGGTCTTTTCGCCGCGTCCGCGGGACGTCTGGCGCCGGTTCCGGCGCAACGTCCGTAAACACGGGCTGATCTTCATCCCGTTCCGTGCCGGCCTGCTCGCCGGAACCCTGGTGCGCCGGCTCGTGGCTCGGCCCGCGCCCGCACCACCGGTCCCTGCTTCGGCGCCGTGCGAGGAAATCGAGGCGCTCGACCTCAACGCGCCTGATGTGGTGGCGCGGGTGGCCGCGTGGGGAGCGGACCTCGGGCTGTCGATCGGCGCGCCGGTTCTGAAGCGGCCGCTGTTCGGGCTGCCCCGGCTCGGCACGATCAACCTCCATCTCGGCAAGACACCGGACTACCGCGGCGCGCCGCCGGGATTCTGGGAGCTGTGGACCAGCGCCGCCGAGATCGGCGCCACCATCCACATGGTGGACGACGGGCTGGACACGGGCCCGGTGCTCGAACAGCTCGTGGCACCGCTCTATCCCGACGATACGCCGTCGGTGGCCCTGGCACGCGCCGAGGAGCTGGGCCGGATCGCGTTTGCGCGGGCGCTCGAGCGCGCGTCTCGCGGCGACCTGGCGACGAAGGCGCAACCGGGCGGCGGGCGGACGTTCCGGTTCCCGACCGTCGCCCAACACCTGAGGCTCGCGCTGCGCGTCGCGACGCGCCGGGCCGCGCGCCGATGGGGCCGACCGTCCTACGCGCCCAAGGTGATCGGGACATTCCTGGCGCTGTACCTGCTGCGCCCGGCGCGCGACCTGTGGTGGAGCCTGCGGCGCCGCCACCCGGTCCGCGTCTTCAACTTCCACCGCGTGACGTTCCTGTGCCGGGATGGGATGACGGTCCCGCCGCCGGTCTGCCGCCGGCAGGTGGAGTACGTGCGCCGGACCCACGACGTCGTATCGCTGGAGCGCGCGCTCGAGCTGCTGGGCTCCGGGGCGCGGCTGCGCCGGCCCGCGGCGGTGCTCACGTTCGACGACGGGTACCGCAGTGTGTACGACGCCGCGCGTCCGGCGTTCGCGTCGCTCGGCGTCGCCGGATGCTGCTTCCTCTCGACCGATCTGGTGAGCACCGACCGCCGGTTCGGGCACGACGCGGACAACCCGGTGCGCCAGCACCTGGGCGTGATGACCTGGGAAGAGGTCGTCGAGCTGCGCGCGGCCGGCTGGAGCGTCGGGGCGCACGGCGCGACGCATGCCCGGCTCTCCGCCTGCGACGCCGATGCCCTGCGCTACGAGCTCGAGGCGCCTCTCGCGGCGCTCCGCTCGAGGCTCGGGCTGGAGCGCGTCGCCCTGGCGTACCCGTTCGGCGGCCGGGCCGACATCACGCCCGAGGCGCTGGCGCTCGCCCGCGCGCGCGGCTACACCGCGTGCCTGTCGGACTTCGGCGGCCACAACACGCCCCCGGCCGACCCGTTCACCCTGCGGCGCATCGAGCTCGGCGGCGACCACGACACGCTGATGTGGAAGGCACGGGTCCGCGGGATCGACTTCGGGGCGTGGCGCGATGAGCGCGCGTGGCTGGCCGCTCAGTCCGGGCGCGGCAACAGCTCCGCGTAGACAGCCGCCATGTCGGCCGCGATCGTGGCGCGGTCGAACCGGCCCGTGAGGCTCTGCCGCCCGCGCTCGCCCATCGCGCGCCCGCGATCCGGGAGCGCGAGCACCTCGCCCAGCGCCTCCGCGAACGCGTCGGCCGTCAGCGGCCACACCGCCCGACCCACCTCAGCCGACGTCACGATCTCGGTCACTCCGCCGATGGCGCTGGCGACGACCGGCACGCCGGCCGCCATGGCCTCGACGACGGCGCGACCGAACGTCTCACCGCGGGTGGGCAGCACAAACACATCGGCGCTCGCCAGCAGATCCGGCACGTCCGGGCGCGAGCCCAGGAAGTGGACATGACCCTGGAGGGGCGGTGCCGCAGCCACCGCGGCCATGTCGGCCGCGAACTGCTCCCGTCCCTCTCCCACCCGGCCCGCCACGAGCAGGTGCAGCCCTGGCCAGCGCGTCAGGAGCGTCCGCGCCGCGTCGAGCAGGAGGTCGATGCCCTTGCCGTGGCGGACCTGCGCGACGCACAGCACCAGGATCGCGTCCGCGGGCAGGCCGAGACGGTCGCGGATCGAACGGCCCGACCGATACAGCTCGAGGTCCACGGCATCGTACACGACCCGGCTCTTGTGGGCGACGCGATGCAGACCCGTCACGGCGTCGCGCTGCGAGCGCGAGCAGAAGATCACCCGGCTCGCGACGAAGCGGTGAAGGTTCTGGACGTGTATGGTCTCGGGCAGCCGCGGGTGCAGCACGACCCGCACGGCCGCGAGCGCCGCGCCGAGCACCAGATCCAGGTTCCAGCCCAGCTCGTTGACGTGGAGAATCTGGATGTCGTGGGTCCGCAGCCACGCCGCCTGCTGCCGCACCTGACGCACGGCGGCCACAGGCCGCCGATAGGTGATCGGCCGCACTCGGCCCCGGAGGATTTCGACGCCATCGGCGCGCAACGCGTCCACCAGCGGCCCCTCGCCGGCAGCCAGAAACAGGGGACGGAACCGCCGGCGGTCGAGGATGTGGATCAGATTCGCCAGCGAGCGCGGCGAACCGGTGTCGAACTGCTGGCCGGCGTAGTAATAGAGGACCCGGGCCGGCTTCGTATCGGTGGGCACGTCAGCTCCGCAGCTCGGCGAACGCCGCGCGCGGCGAGTGCAGCGCCTGGCGCACGAACCGGCGATCCGCGTCGGTCAGGATGCCGCCGGCCCAGACGCCGCCGGCATACGCCGCGAGCAGGCCCGCCTTGGCGGCGAGGGCGACGGGCAGCGGCCAGTGCGGCACGAACTGCGCGAGCAGCACCACCGCCGTGGCGACCGCCAGCAGGCGCACGACCGGCGTCCAGCGATAGGCCACCGGCCACAGCCGCTGGGACGCGCGGTGGGTCATGAACGCCATGGTGAGAAACGACACCGCGGCGACCAGCGCCGCACCCATCGCGCCCAGCCGCGGGATCAGCAGCGCGTTGCCGCCGAGCGAGACCAGCGCGCCCGCCCAGGTCGCGGTGGTGATGAGCTCGGTGCGCTCGGCGATGAACAGGCCCACGTTGAGGAACCCGGTCCACGACTGGGCGAGGTACGCCACGAGCACCAGCGGCACCACGGCCGCGGCGCCGTAGTACGGCGGCGTCGCCATCACCCGCAGGAACTCGGCCACGAACAACGCGAGCCCGACGGCCATCGTCACCAGCAGGAGGTTGAGATAGAGGAACGCCCGCGTGTAGAGAACGTCGCGGTCCGGCCGTTTGGCGATTTCGAACCGCATCGGCTCCCACACGTTGTTGAACGGCGAGTACCCGATGGTCGCCAGCAGAAACCCGAACTGATAGCCGAGCCCGTAGACGCCGACGGTCGTCGTGCCCAAGGCGACCCGCAGGAACCAGCGGTCGCCGTAGGTCTGCACGAACTTTGCGAGCTGCGTGCCGATGAACGGCAGGCCGAGCCGGATGATGTCCCGCGCCGCGGCCCGGCTGGGGCGGATCCCGGCCTGCCGCACCAGGCCGCCGCACAGCCACAGGCCGGTGACGGCGTTCGCGGCCAGCGTCGAAAGCAGGACGCCCTTCGCCCCCAACCGGAATCCGATCAGGAACACGATGTTGAGCACGACCTGGATCAGCAGCTTCGCCACGTTGGCCGCGACGAACGCCCCGGATCGCTCGGCGAGCTGCAGAGCCGCCATCGGCACGATGGTGAGGCTCTGCAGGGCGAGGCTGGTGGCCGCGATGCGGACGAGCTCCGCCTGGTCGGGCGTGCCGAACACGGCTCGGGACACGAGCGGCGCGGCGGCCACCGTGAGCCCCCCGGCCGCCACGAACGCGCCGCCGACGACCGCAAAGGCGCTCGCCAGCACGGCGCGGCGCTCCGCCTCGGCGGTGGCCCGGTGATACAGGTGGAACACCCCGGCCGCCAGCCGTGCGCCGGCGACGATCGCGATGACCTCGAGCGCCATGTCGATCAGCGCCAGAACACCGAAATCGAAGGGCGTCATGTACCGCGTGTAGATCGGCAGCATGAAGAACGCCACGGCCTTGCCGAGCAGCGCCCCGACCCCGTAGACGGCCCCGTGACGGCCGAGGCGCGCGAAGCGGAATCCGCTCACGGAATGCCCCGGACGATCCGCGGACCCAGCACCGTGGCCAGGCCGAGCGGCAGGCGCTTCCAGATCCGCGGACCCCACCGGTACGCGGCATCGTCGGGCGAGGGCGTCTTGGCCAGGCCGTCGCGGGAGCGGTGGTACCAGTGCAGCGGCACGTCGCGACCGCCCCACTGTTGCTTGAATCGGTGCGTGCCGCTGCCCGGCGTGCAGCGCCCGAAGTTGAACCCGGTGAGCCCCTCCCGCGCGGCGCGCTCGATGAAGGCCCAGTAGAGCAGCATGTTGGGCGCGAGCGTGCCGTACGCCAGCAGCGAGGAGGCCCAGGTCATCTCGAATTCGCCGGCCCACCGGAACCCGGCGCCGCCCGCGATCGGCCGGCCGCCGAGCCAGGCACAGGCGAACCAGGCGTCGTCGGGGAACGCCGCGGCGACGGTGGTGAACCATCGCTTCGGCTGTGCGGGTGTGCCGAGGTCGCGCATGTGCCTCGCGAACACGTCGTAGAACGGCGCCACTTGATCGGGCCCGAACGCCACCGTGACGCCTTTCTTCTGGGGCTTCCGGACCTGGCTGCGCAACTTGGCCTTGAACGCGCCGAAAACCGTGTCCGGATCGCCGGGCACGAGGTCCAGCACCACGGTGATCTTGCGGTGGGATACCGGCAGATCGAGCGGCAGCGGCCTCGGGCTGCGCAGCTCGAGCAGCCCGGCGCCCGTCGCAGCCGCGAGCTCCTCGGCGTGGGCCGCGAGGGCCCGCACGGCGTCGTCCGACCCGAGCGGGCCGCCGTAATTGACGAACGGCATGGAAACCAGGAAGCGCCCGAAGGCGAGGCTCTTCACCTCAACCAGCGGCAGCACGCCGGCGAGGCGCCCATCGGCGCTCCGCACCGCGAGCGCGTGGCACCGGTGCCGGTGCACGCGTCCGATGATGTCGAGCCAGCCGTGGAGGTGGAAATGGGTCCAGCCGGCCGTGGCGCGCACGAAGGCGTCCCATTCGGCGGGCGGCCCCGTGAACGCTTCGACGGAAGTCACCGCGCGGCCGTCAGCTCCGCGATGGGCGCGCCCGTGCCGCCGCCGGCGAGGTCAAGGCCCTCGGCGATGGCGGTGAAGCGGAACCTGGACAGCAGGCGCTCGAGCCGGGCGAAGGTGCGGGTCAGCCCGCCGTAGTGTCTCAGCCGCGTGGACCACGGCACCGCGTACACCGGTTGCGCGGGATCGATCTCCCACGGGTGAAGGTAGAACGTCGCGGGCCGGCCGCGGCGGCCGGCCTGGCGCAGGGCCGCGTGCACCAGACCCTCGGGCAGCAACCGGAAGTACGCGCCGCCGGCGGCCGGCAGGTTCACGCCGAACCACCGCAACGTGGCCGGCGGAACTTCGGCCAGCCGCCCGGCGGCGCGCGCCAGCCAGTACGGATCGCGGTAGCCGCCGGCGTAACCGTATCCGGGCCGGCGAATGGGAAACAGGCTCGAATCGTAGCGGTAGCCCTCTTCGACGAGCACGTCGAGCGCCCATTCCCGTCCCGCCACAATGGAATAGCTCGGAGCGCGGTAGCCGCGCACGGGACGCCCGGCCAGCTCCTCGAGCACCGCTTTCGACCGGCGGACCTGGTCGCGGAACCGGTCGGGCGTGAGGTCGGTGACTTTGGCGTGGTCCCAGCCGTGCGACGCCACTTCGTGCCCGCGCGCGGCGATCGCGCGGATCAACGCCGGCTGCCGCTCGGCCACCCACCCGAGGCAGAAAAACGTGCCGCGCGCGGCGTGGGCCTCCAGCAGATCGAGCAACCGCGCCACGTTGGCGGCGACCCGGCTCTCCTCCGTCTCCCAGCGCGACCGGGCGACATAGGGGGCCAGCGCGGCCACCTGGAAGTGCTCTTCGACGTCGACGGTGAAGAAGTGCGTCACGGGCATCGGTGGGGTAAGGTAGCAAAAAGGAGGCCCGGCATCACCGGGCCTCCGAAATCGTACTGGCTGAGGAACGCTGAAGCTCAGGCGCTTTCGACGTCCGTGCCCTTGCGGCGGCGGAAGATGCCGACGCCACCCATGCCGGCCAGGCCCGTGCCGAGCAGGATCATCGTCATCGGCTCCGGGGTCACCATGCTGCACAGCGCCCGCGGCGAGTTCGGCCCCGACGAGGCGCTCTCGCACTCGCTGCCGCCCGGCCCGGCTGCCCAGCGGGTGGTAATCCAGGCCACCTCGGCGTTGTGTGCGGACCAGTTGTTGGTCGTCGTGAAGGAGAAGATCACGAAGCCGCCGCCGCAGGTGATGAACCGCTCAGAGGGCGTGGGCATCGCGTTGTTGCAACCCTGGATGCCGCCCTCGTCCGGCGATCCGTTCGGCTGCCCTGTGGCCACGTCCAGCTCGATCAGGCCGCCGATGGCGCCCGGCTGGCGCAGGTTCCAGCGGCCCCACGGGCTCCCGACCCACGACGTGCCCGCGGTTTGGGAGACCACCAGGCCGCTCGCACCCATCACGGACGGCGCGGTCAGCCCGATGCGCCGGACGATCGAGCCACCGGTATTGTCCGGAATCCACGACGCGAAGCCCTGGAGGTTGCGGACCCAGATCTGCACGCTCGTGCCGCCGCCCGAGATCAGGGTGGTATAGACCTGGATGCTCACGCAGGACCTGATCGCACCGGGCGAGCAGCGGAACGAAAAGTCCTTGACGTCGGCGCGCAGCGTTGCGGCGCTCGCGACCGACAGGAAGGCGGCACCAGCCAGAACTCGGGAGAATCTCATGTCGCGGCTCCTTTGACCGTTGCCCTGACCCGTCGGGCCGTCCACAACGCCAGAGTGACGTATGCGACGACGTACACGAACGCGGAGATCATCGTCTTCGCCATCGCCTTGGCGATGGTCTGCTGCATGGCCGGGTTGACGGCCCGCCACGCGACCGGAGCGTCCAGCGCGAACACCACCGCCAACAGGGTCAGGCCGACCGCCACCAGCAGCAGTACGGCCGCCATCAGCCGCATCGTGCCGACCCACCCCCGCCCCACCGCCGCCACCGTCATCGTCGCCAAGCCGATGGTGCCGAGCGGCAGCCCCTCGAACACCCCGGAGATCGTGCCGAACTCCCAGTCGATGCTGGCCCACGCCGAGGGGTAGAACAACAGCAGCACGTCCAGCCACCCCACCGCCGCAAGCGTCAACCCGAGAAAGAACGCCATTCCAAGCGCGGTTCCCGGATGCGGAACCGGACCCGTAGGTCCTCCGTCACCGACGACGATACGGTCTTTCACTCAAGAACCTCTCGCACGAGTCACGCCACGGCAGACAGGCAGGTGGAGGTTAACGTAACATCTTATCCCACAAAGAGCTAGGCGGCCGGGGTCGGTTTCCCCCGGCCGCCTCGTGTCACGCGACCCACACAGTATGTAGCGCTGGTGCCTCAGGTCACATCGTCGTGCTTGCGGCGGCGCCGCAGCCAGCCCGCCCCGCCCACACCCGCCAGTCCGGTGCCCAGGAGCGCGATGGTGATCGGCTCAGGCACCACGCCGAAGTCGGCGCAGTTCTGCGAGCTTCCCCCCGTGATGCACTCCGTCGAGGCGCCGTTAGGCCCGTTCTGGCCCTTCACGAGCAGGAAGGTGTTCGTGAGATCCCACGTGCCGGTGATCTGGAAGTTCATGACGATCCAGCCCGGGTCGCTGAGGCCACCCGGCATCGCACAGGGGTTCTGCCACAGCTGATTCGACCCGCTGGGAAGTTGCGCGGGGTTCGCGCAGTCGCTCGCGATCGAGCTGTTCACGCTGCTGCCCTGGGGGACGGTGGACACCATGTCCAGGTTGACACCCCCGCCAATCTGCTTGCTGTTCTTGATCACCCACTGCGAAGGCGTGTTGCCCGGCCGTACCGGCCCGCTCATTGTCAGGGAGCCGGAGACCCCGGCCGCCGTTCCGACGTTCTCAAAGCCGATACCCGTGAAGACCGTGTTGGCGTACGAGCCGAAGAACCCCGAGAGATTCCAGACCCTCAGCGTCACATTGCTGCCGCTCACCGTCACGTCCACGGACGCGCAGGTATTGAACGCGTTGCCGCCGCAGACGTTCCAGGCCCGCGACTGCGCGAGGGCCGGTGTGGCGGCCAGGGCGAGCGCGAGCGCCGTAAGTGCCGGGCGAATCGAACCAGTCATGCCGAGTCTCCTGTTCTCTTCCAATACCGGATGGCCAGCCAAAGGTACGCCACCGGATACACGGTGAGCTGCGTGGTCGTCTTCACAACCGCCTTCTTCAAGCCCTCGCGCGCCACCGGGTGCGTCACCGCCCGGAACGCGAGCGCCAGGTCGAGTGCGTACACCAGGCCGGCCGCGACGATCAGAATCGCCATGGTCGCGTACACGGCGAGCACGGCACGCGCCGTGGTCCGATCCCCCAGAGCCAAGGACCGGGCGAGGATCAGCGCCAGTCCCAGCGTCGGTACCGGCAACCCGTTGAGGCTCGCCGACACGGTGCCGAACTCCCACTCGGCATTTCCGAAGTCGGCCGGAACCCACGCGAGCACCGCGTCAAGACCGCCGACTACGAGGAAAACCGCGCCGATGATGCCCAAGACCCGCCATTCGGGTGCCGCTAGACCTGAGGCAAGTCCGCCCCTGGTTGAGGGCGTCAGGAGCAGCTTCGAATCCGTCATTCAGCTACCGGGTCAGGACGGTATGGCGCAGGTTTCGCGCCACGAAGGCACTGTGGCGTGGGTCAAAACGCAAGTTGTTGCGGACAGCCCGGTTAGTGCAACCGTGGTCATTCCGCAGCGCGGGCCGCAGGCTTGGCAGTCGCGGCCAGCCTCATGGGAGCTGTTGCAGATCGGTCGCGGAGCGCGGTTTCAGCCGCCACACCCCCGGCGTCGCGGTCGGCACCAGCAGGCCGACGATGCGGTACGACTTCCCCGGCGTATAGACGCCGCGGGCGGCGGCAGGACTGAACTGCGGCACGGAGGCGGCGTCGAGCAGGACCTCGAGCGGGCCCGACCCGTCGTCCACGAACAGCCGCCAATCGCCGCTCACGGCAAGGGTATCGCTCACGAGGGCGCTGTCGATACGGATCTCTTGCGCGTCGCGCGTCGCGCCGGCTGCACTCGCGGCCTGCGCGGTCGTGAGCGTCGGGGCCGTTCGCGGGAGGCCCGACCCGAACTGCATGACGGCGCTGGAGAGCTCGAGCGTGGGCTGATTGGCGCGGCGGAAGGTCGTGCCGCGGATCCGCAGGCTGTCGTTGGCCCCGATCCCGGGCGTGACCACGCGGGCCAGCCGGAGCGCACCCGAGCCGTCCTGGAAGTGCACGGTGGTGTCGCGGAACGTGCCGGCGTTGTTGAGCGCGACGCCGACCATGAACACCTTCCGGCCCACCGGGAGGGCGCGCGCTTGCGCGATGGTCACGTGCGGGTAGCCGAGCAGCACGTCCACGCGCACGCTGTCGCCCGGCCGGAGGGTGACCTGGGCGGAATCGAGACGGGCGATGACCACCGTGTCGGTGAACGGCGTCAGGTCCACCACGACGTCGTAGGTTCCGACCGGCACCCCGCTCATGCTGTAGCGCCCGCTCAGCTGCGACGCCGCGCCGGCGACGCTGTCGCCCAGCGCGACCAGCCTGATCCGCACGTTCGCGAGCGAGTCGTCGCCCTGATCCAGCGTCCGCGAGCCGTTGAGGTCCTGGAACACGAACCCCAGGACCACGGCGGTGCCGCTGACGCCGACGAGGCGGTCCTCTCCCGCGTTCGCGCACGCGACGCCGAGCGCGGCGCCCGCCGCGGTCAGCCCGGCCGCCAGCCACCGGCGGCGCATCAGTGGCTCACCCTCAGGCCGACGCGCCACGTCGCACCGAGGTTCCGCCGCACCAGGGGCAGGCCGAAGTTCGGGTTGGCCACCAGCGGCACGGTGTACCTGGTGACGCCGCCGGTGGTCGAGGTCGTGATGGTCCCGCTCCGATCGACGACGTAGAGCGCGCGGTCCACGATCGCCCGGTCGGGATCCAGCACACCGAGTCCGTCCACCACCAGCTCCGTTTCCGCGCCGCCGATCCGGAACAGCCGGACCGCGGCCCGGAAGTCGAGGTCCGACACGCCGGGCTCGCGGCAGCTGTTGCGCGCCGCGAACCGCCCGATCTGGCGGCGCAGGCAGTCCGACGCGGTGATCACGGCGGCGGCGCCGGCCACGGAGTCGCTCACGAACGCCGGGTCGTTGCGGTCGGCGCCGTCGCCGTTCGCGTCCACGCCGTCGCGGAACCCCGGGGTGAACGGGAGTCCTGAGCGCCACCGCCACAGGACGGCCACGCGCAGGCCCGCGCGGCCGCCGAATCGCAGCTCGGTGCCGAGCGTCACGCGGTGCGGCGCGTCGAAGTCCGACCGGCCGCGCGCCCACTCGGCGCCGCCGACGGTGTCGGCGAAGGGCAAGGCGCTGCCCTGCGCGGTACCGTCGCGGGCCCCGAACCAGTTGTCGATCGTCCGCGAGAAGGTGTAGGTCGCCATCAGGCTGAGGCCGCGCGCCGCCTCGCGCTCGAGCTGGACCGAAAGGCCGTAGTAGTCGGACGCGCCCGTCGGCTCGAGCGCGCTCACGGCGTCGAAGGCCGTGAAGCGCCGGTTGGTGCCCGGCACCGGGCCGAGCACCGCTCCCGACTGGGCGAGCGTGCCGTAGACGGAGCGCCCGAACTGATCGCGGCGGGTCACCACCGGCAGGTTGAGCTCGCGGCGGCGCGGCAGGAAGTCCGTGTGCCGGTACGCGCCGCTCACCCGCGCGACCGTGCCGCCGAACGACCGCGTGATCCCCGCGGCCAGCCGGCCGTGGCGTGGCGGCTGGTAGCTGGCCCCGAGCAACGACAACGCCTCGCCCCGGACCGGCGCCGACGCGGAGTCCGGCAGGTTCGGCCAGGCGTTCAGCGCGCCCAGGGCCCGCCGCACCCGGACCCCGCCCGCGAGCGCCAGGACTTCCGCCATCAGGCCGGGGTCGGTGCCGTCGTGGTGCAGGGCCGCTTCGACCTCCACGCGCCATTCGCGCCGGGGGCCGGCCGACCACGACAACCCCGCCCGCGGCGCGACGCGAAGCCGCGCGTGGGGCAGCGCCGCGTTGTCGAGCCCGGTGGCCTGCAACCACCCGGCGTTCTGCCGCACGTCGGCGCTCGGCAGCGCTTCGCGCGAGCCGTGGAGGCCGAGCCCGATCTCGAGATCGGGGGTGGGGCGCAGCAGGCCCTGGAGGAACACCGTGAAGTCGCGGACGGCGAAGCTGGACAGCGGCGCCAAGCCGACCGTCTGGCGGAACGCGCCGGTTCGCTGGGCGAGCTCGGTGGGGCCGGAAAACGTGAAGACGCCGTTCCGGTCGTCGGCGAAGGTCTGGTCGTGGCCGGTGAAGCCGAGCGCGAGGCCGATCTTCGCCTCGTGCGCCCCGAGGCGTACGTGGACCGTCTCGCCGACGCGGACCGTGGAGCGGGTGAAGCGGCCCGGCGTTGTCGCTGCGGCGCCGAGCGAGAGGCCGGGCTCGACGACCCGCGTGAGCGGCAGCGGCGCCGCGACGTACTCGTGGCGGCCGGCGTCCACGGCCACGCGCAGCTCGCTCGCGGCGCGCGAGCCCAGGGTCGAGGTCAGCGCCACCGTGGCCGACAGCTCCGTGGCCTCGAGCGAGCTGCCCAGGGCGGGCGCCGCGTATTCGCCGAGCTCGGGCTCACGGATGCGCGCCGCGCCCGCACTGGCGCGGAGCGACACCTGGTGGGCCTGCGCGATCTGCCAGTCGACGCGTCCGAACGCGGAGGCCAGCTCGGCGCGGCCCGGTGCCGGTCGCAGGTAGGCGCTCGCATCGGTCGCGAAGGAATCACGCGCCACCGTGTCGAGCGCGAACGCGATCGAATCGGACCGCCATGGCGCCGGGAGATCGCGCTCGAGCCGCCGATACGCGACCCCGATGACGAAGTGAGCCGTGTCGCTGACGATCGGCCCGGACAGCAGCGCGACCGCCCGCGGGCCGGCGCCGGAGTAGTCCAGGCCCGCCCGGAGCCCCAGTGTCCGCGACCCGCGCAGCGTCGCCAGCGACAGCACGCCGCCGCCGGCCCCCGGCCACTCGGCGTCACGGCCGCCGCCCAACATCTCCGCGCCGGCGAGCGATGCGGGCACGAACGTGAGCCCGTCGAGCACCGCGCCGGCCAGCCGCGGGTGTCGCGGGCTCGAGCGGGCGACCCCGTCCACCGCGATCGCGCCGAGCCGGCCCGGCAACCCCTCGTATCCCAGGTCGGAACCCGCCCCCGGGAGCAGCGATGCGGCGGCGGTCGCCAGGTCCCGCGGGTCAGCCAGGTCGGAAAAACCCGACGACGCCGGCGTGGCGCCGAGTGTCCCGCCCGCCGGTGCTCCGCGGAAGGGCACCGTGTCGATCGCCATGGCACCGGTGCCGGCGGCCTCCAGCCGCACGGCGACGCGGAGCATCGCGCCCGCGTGCACAGGCACGCCGACGACGCGCTGCACCCGGAAGCCCAGCCGCTCGGCCGTCAAGTCGTACTCGCCCGGCGGCAACGCGAGAAAGCGGAACGCGCCTTCCAGTCGGGTGCGGGCGGTGCGGCGCACGCCGGTGGTGCGGTCGATGAGCGTCAGCGTGGTCTCGCCGAGCCGGTCACCGCTGGCGGCGCGCACGTCGCCGGCCACCGAGCCGGCGCTCAGGCTCTGCGCGCCGACGCGCGCGAACGGGGCCGCGCACAGCAGCGCGGCGAGCAGTGGGGCGATCGGCGGACGGCAAAGGGCACGGCGCGTCGGCACAACGGTCAGGAGCGGCTCCCGGCGGGGGGTGGTTCGGGCGCCCGAACGTATAGCGGGCCTCTTGGGCGGACGCAATCTTCGCGCCGCGTCGCGCCCGATTCGCTGGCGACATGGCCATCGGCCCGCTACGCTACGTGCGTGCCGACGCCCATCTGGCCCGCGCACGCCGCGCCCCCACCGCTGCACGCCGACGACGTTCATGTCTGGGTCGTCGACCGGGACGCCGATGGGGGCGAGGGCGGCGTGCTCTCTCCCCCGGAACGCGCGAGGCGGGAAACGTTACGCTCCGCGCGGGACCGGTCGCGCTACGCCGCCAGCCACGCCGCCCTCCACCGGCTCCTGGGCGCCTACCTCGGGTGCACGCCCGAAGCGGTTCGGCTCGTCACCGGGCCGTGGGGCAAGCCCGCACTCGACCCCCGGACTCACTCGAGCCCCGTGTGGTTCAACATGGCCGCCAGCGGACCCCTGGCCCTGATCGCGGTGACCCGCGCGGCGGAAGTCGGCGTGGATCTGGAGGAGCTGGCGCCCTTCCCGGACCTGAGTGAGGTAGCGGCCGACCACTTCAGCCCCGAGGAGCGCGCCGCCATCGCCGCCACCACCGGAGCGGAACGACTCGCCACCTTCTACCGCTGCTGGACCCGCAAGGAAGCGTATCTCAAGGCGCTGGGAGTCGGACTCCGCCAACCGCTGCACCGCTTCGCGGTGTCCGCGGACGCCGGATCCCCCGCGTCGCTGATCCACGTTGACGGCGACCCCGAAGAAGGCGCCCGGTGGTCCATCATCCACGTCGAGCCGCGGGCGGCGTTCGTCGGGGCAGTCGCGTGCCGAACGCGGATCGAACGCGTCGGCACGTTCGCGGCCCCGGCCACGGCCGGCGTTCGGTGACGCATTATGCGGCCGGCATTGTGGCGTACGCGCGACAGTGCCACCCGCGTTCCCCCCCCGGTTCCCCCACGACGGTGCCGTCGCCGCGTTGGCGCCAAGCCGCTGTCACGACAGGAGTTGTCATATTGGATCTCGGCCAGAACCAACCGACAGTAGACCCTCGGGCCGGGCCGGGCCGGTTTGTGACCGGGGGCACAAGCGGTGCACCACTGCGAAGCGCTTCGCTCGATTAGCGATTGCCGGTTGAGGCCTCTAGCTTGCGAGGTTCCCGACCCTTCGATCTGCGGTTGCGCGGGAGGATACCCAAACCGGCATGGCCGCCCAATCCGTCGTGGACGTCTTTCCGCTGACCCCGATTCAGCAGGGCATGCTCTTCCACTATCTCCGCGACCCTCGATCCGGCGTGGATTTCGAGCAGATCGTGGGCGCGCTGGACGAGCCGGTGAACCCTCGGCTGCTCGAGCGCGCCTGGAACGCGACGGCGCAGCGCCACGGCGCCTTGCGCTGTCGCCTCCGCTGGGAGGGCGTCGCGGCTCCGGTGCAGGAGGTGCTGGCCGAAGCCCCGCTGAGCGTTGCGGTCGCGGACTGGCGCGGGGCGTCTGAGGACGAGCAGGAGCAGCGGTTCGCGCGGTGGCTGGAGGACGACCGGGCGCGTGGCACGCGGCTGGACGAGGCACCGCTGCACCGGCTCACGCTGTTGCAGTTCGGCCCGGACGCCTGGCGCCTGGTGTGGAGCTTCCCGCACGTGGCGGTGGACGGGCGCTCCTTCGCGACGGTGCTGGACGACCTGTTCGCGTGTTACGACGACCTGCGGGACGGTCGCGCGCCGGCGACCGAGCCCGCGCCCCGCTTTGGCGCCTACGGCGAGTGGCTGGGAAGCCGCGAGCCGGCGGACGAAGAGTCGTTCTGGCGGCGGTACCTGCGCGGATTCTCCACCCCCACGCCGCTGCCGTTCGGGCGGCCGGCGGATGCGCGGTGGGGGGAGGGGGGGGAGCGGTTGGGGGGCGAAGGGAGAGGACCGCGGGGGGAACGGGAGGTGGCGCTCAGCGAACCGGAGACGGCCGCGCTGCGGGCGCTCGCGACGCGGGCCGGCGTCGGTCTGGGAACCGTGGTGCAGGGCGCGTGGGCGCTGGTGCTGAGCCGCGCGGGCGCCGGCCCCGACGTGGTGTTCGGCGCCGCCCGGGCGGGGCGCAAGTCCTCGATTCCGGACGCCGACCGCATCGTCGGGACGTTCGTGAATACGCTGCCGCAGCGGGTCGTGGTGCCACCCGACGTGCCGCTCGCGGACTGGCTGCGTGAGCTGGGCACGCGGTTGCGCGAGACCGCCGCGCGCGAGCACACGCCGCTGGTGGACATCCTGCGCTGGGCGGAGGTCCGCTCGGGCACGCCCTTGTTCGAGACGCTCGTGGTCTACGACCACGCGTCGCTCGACCGCACGATGACCGGCCTCGGCCACGACCACGCGCGGCGGCGGTTTCGGCTCTACGAACGCACCAGCTACCCGCTCACGCTCTACGCCTACGGCGAGCCGTCGCTGCTGCTCCGCATCGCGCACGACGAAGCGCGGCTCGACGGCGCGGCGGCGGAGTGCGTACTGCGGTGCCTGGCGACGGCGCTCCGGAAGATGCCCGGCCACGCCGACCGCCGCGTCGGCGACCTGCCGCTGGTGTCGGACGAGGAGCGGCGGAGCCTGGCGGCGTGGAACGCGACCGCGCGAGTGGTGCGCGCCTCGTGCGTGCATGAGCTGGTGGCGGAGCAGGCCGCGCGGACGCCGCAGGGGGTCGCCGTCGTGAGCGCGGACCAACGGCTCACCTATGCCGAGCTGGACGAGCGGTCGAACCGGCTGGGGCGCCATCTGCGCGGGCTCGGCGTCGGGCCGAACGTCCCGGTGGCGCTGGCCGTCGAGCGCTCGGTGGACATGGTCGTGGGTCTGGTGGGGATCCTGAAGGCCGGCGGCGCCTACGTGCCGCTGGACCCCGCGTATCCGGCCGAGCGGCTCCGGTTCTACCTCGAGGATTCGGGCGCGCCGGTGCTGCTCACACAGCACCGGCTGGTGGGCGACGTGCCCCGTACGGCGGCGGCGCGGGTCGTGTGCCTCGACGCCGATTGGCCGGCGATCGCCGCGCAGCCCGCCGAGCCGCCGCCGCCCGCGGCGACTCCCGCCGACCTCGCATACCTGATCTACACGTCGGGGTCCACGGGCCGGCCGAAGGGCGTGATGGTCGAGCATCGCAACGTGGTCAACTTTTTCTCGGCCATGGACGAGCGCCTCGGCGACACCGACCCGGGGACGTGGCTCGCCGTGACGAGCCTGTCGTTCGACATCTCGGTGCTCGAGCTGGTCTGGCCGCTCACGCGCGGCTTCACGGTGGTGATCCACGCGGAGGAGGGGCGCTTCGAGGCGGCGCCGCTGCCGAATGCCCATCGGGGCGTCGCGTTCTCGCTCTTCTATTTCTCCGCCGACGAGCGGGGTCACGGCGCCGAGAAATACCGTCTGCTGCTCGACGGTGCGCGGTTCGCCGACGCACACGGGTTCGCGGCGGTGTGGACGCCCGAGCGGCATTTCCACGCGTTCGGCGCGCTGTACCCGAACCCGGCGGTGACCGGCGCGGCCCTCGCGGCGATCACGGACCGGGTCCAGATCCGCGCCGGCAGCTGCGTGCTGCCGCTCCACCACCCGGTGCGCGTCGCGGAGGAGTGGGCGGTGGTGGATAACCTCTCGAACGGCCGCGTCGGGCTCTCGGTGGCCTCGGGATGGCAGCCGAACGACTTCGTGCTCCGTCCCGAGAACTTCGCGGACGCCCGGGCGGCGATGCAGCGCGACGTCGAGACCGTCCGGAAGCTGTGGCGCGGCGAGACCGTCGTCTTCCCGGGGCCGCGCGGCGACGTCCCTGTCCGTACCATGCCGCGACCCGTGCAGCCCGAGCTGCCCCTGTGGATCACGGCGGCCGGAACGCCGGCGACGTTCGAAGCGGCCGGCCGCCTCGGGGCCGGCGTGCTCACGCACCTCCTGGGTCAGTCGCTGGCGGACGTCGCGGCGAACGTGACGGCCTATCGCCGAGCCTGGAAGGAGGGGGGCCATCCCGGCGAAGGCTGCGTTTCGCTCATGCTCCACACGTTCGTGGGCGACGACGACGCGGCCGTCAGGGCGCTGGTCAAGGAGCCGATGAAGCAGTACCTGCGCACCTCGCTGAGCCTGATCAAGGGCCACGCGCGGGACTGGTCGGCGTTCAAGAAGCGCGCGGACGGCACCAGCCCGGACGCGGTCGACGTGGACCGGTTGACGCCCGACGAGCTGGACGCGCTGCTCGACTATTCGTTCGAGCGGTACTACGAGACGAGCGGATTGTTCGGCACGGTGGAGACCTGCGCCCGGCTGGTGGATGGCCTGAAGGGCCTCGGCGTGGACGACATCGCCTGCCTGATCGATTTCGGCGTCGCGCCCGAGACGGTCCTCGCGCACCTGCCGCACCTGGACCGGCTGCGCCGCCGCGTCGGTGCGCCCCGGGGGGGGGGGGGGGGGGGCCCGGGCGCCCCCCCATTCCCCCCCCCGCCCGCGCGGCCCGGGGGGGCCCCCCAGCAACCCCCCCCCTCGATGCCCCCGGGGGTGCTCG
>Ga0187892_10000315_pt1 | contig 128892 bp, 119 predicted proteins | sample MA1701073metaG_FD_139345 | JGI IMG/M metagenome (GOLD analysis project Ga0187892, IMG submission 139345) | Bio-ooze microbial communities from a basaltic lava cave in the Kipuka Kanohina Cave System on the Island of Hawaii, USA - MA170107-3 metaG ... | reverse complement strand
TGACCGAACGCCCGGCGCAGCCGCTGTTCCATGCGGGCGACGTCGAAATCGCCGGCCACCACCAGCACTAGGCGATCGGCGCCGAACTGGTCGCGGTAGTACTGCTGGACGTCTTCCCGCTTCAGCGCCGCCAGGCTCGCCTCGCTGCCCGAAACCGGGCGCCCGTAGGCGTGCGAGCCAAACAGGAATGCGTTGCCGTAGATCGGCAGGACATCCGACGGGTCGGAATCCTTCGCCGCCTTGATGAACTCGATGCGGCGGGCGCGCAGATCTTCGAACTGCTGCGCATCGAACTGCGGTCGCTGCAAGGCATCGGCCAGCAGCTCGACCATGAGATCGGCATCGCGTGCGAGGAACTGGCCGGAAACCGCTATCGACTCGATGTCGGCGCCGGCTTCGAAACTGCCACCCACGTTGGCGACCGCATCGGCGAATGCGAAGGCATCGCGCTTCCCGGCGCCCTTCTCCAGCAATCCCGCTGTCAGCGACGCGAGTCCGTACTTGTCGGTGGGGTCACCCAGTGCTCCACCGCGCAGGATTGCCTGGAATGCCACCAACGGGACTTCGCGCGACGGCATCAGCAGGAGAACCGCGCCATTGCCGGCCTCCACTCGCTTGTACTGCGGGATCCTGAGATCGACTTTCGCACCGCCGGCCGCTGGGTTCGATTGCGCTCCTGTAGCGGACGCGAATCCGATCAGCCCGGCGCACGCCAGCACGACCGGGAAAAGACGCAGGGCGGCGAAACGAAGAGTGCGCATCGCTCAGCCCTCCTTCGCCGCGGCCCTGGGAACCAGGGTGCCGACCGTTCGCTGCTGTCGCTTGAGCAGGTCTGCCGCAACGTTCTTCACTTCGTCACGCGTCACGGCCTCGTATCGGCGCGGCGCATCGAACAGCTTGCGATAGTCGTTCAGAAAGACCGCATACGAGCCGATGGCCTGCGCCTTGCCGTCGATCGTCGCCAGTCCCTTCCAGAAGGAACTCGCGAACAGGTTCTTGGCGCGACGCAGTTCCTCCTCTGTGACGCCTTCGCTGGCGACCCGCTCGAGCTCCGCCGTGAGCACGCCTTCGGTTCGCGCCGGATCCATGCCTGTCGGCAGGGTGGCAAGGATCCAGAACAGCCCCGGATCGAACCCCTGCTGCAGGAAACCCGAGACGTCGATCGCGACTTTCTCCTTCTCGACGAGCAGTCGATGCAGGCGCGAGGCGTCGCCCTCCGTGAGAATCGACATCAGCAAATTGGCGGCCGGTAACCGCTCATCAGCTGCGGCGAGACCGTGATACGCGAACTGGAGCAACGGTGTCTGCGCATCGACATCCAGGCGAACGCGCCGCTCACCCAGCTGCGCCGGCTCCTGCGTGCGGATCGCGGGCGGCGGCTCCTGGCGCGGAATTTTCGCGAAATGCTTGCGCGCCAGGGTGAAGATCTCCTCGGGCTGAACCGAGCCTACGAAGATCATGGTGCAGTTGTTGGGTGCGTAGTTGGTGCGGAAGAAGGACTGCAGGTCCTCCATGCGCCACGACTTGATATCGGAAGGCCAGCCGATCGTCGGGAACTGGTACGGGTGCGCGACGAACGCGGTCGACTGCACCTGCTCCGCGAGCATGCCGACATTGCTGTCCTCGACGCGCAGACGGCGCTCCGAGTACACGACGTTGCGTTCACTCTCGATCACTTCGGGCACGAAGGCGAGGTGTTCGAGCCGGTCCGCTTCCAGCTCGAAAATGGTCTCGAGCGCTGAACGCGGGAACCAGTCCTGGTAGACGGTGACGTCGTCGTTCGTGAAGGCGTTATTGGCGCCGCCGTTGGCTTCCATGATGCGGTCGAATTCACCCGGCGCGCTCTTCTTCGTGCCGTTGAACATCATGTGTTCGAAAAAGTGCGCCAGGCCCGTGATGCCCGGCGCTTCGTTGCGGCTGCCGACGCGCACCCAGTTGTAGAAAGCGACATTCGGGATGTCGGTGTCGGGCCAGACGATGATCTGCAGACCGTTGTCGAGCGTGAGCGTGGCAATCTTGTCCGCGTTCGCAACACGCGGCGCCGGCGCCGCACCTTGGGCGAAGGCTGCACCGGCCGCGGACAGTGCCATCGCGCACAGGGCAATGGACGAAAGAAGCAGCGCAGTGGCTCGCGATAAGTCGCGCATCGTTTTTCTCCCGGGCTGATCCCGGCTCTATTCCTGTTCTTCAGGGCACGAAGGCGCGCACTCTAACTCAATGCCGTCAGGCGCGTGATGCCCGGCGGACGGCCTGCGAGCCATTCGTCCCGAACGTCGAGAGGTTCGGCAATCAATGATCCGGGGTTATGGGCAGGCGAGTTGCAAAAGCGACGGGCAAAAAAAAAGCGCCGCGAGCGGGGGAAGCTGATACGCGGCGCCAAGAGCGAACCACAGGGGTTCAGGGGGAAACCACTTCAATTACGCGGGTGCGAGCAGTCCGGAAATCTCCTCCATCTCGTACCCCATGACCTGTCGTGTCGACGGATCCAGGATGGGCTTGCCCTTGCGGAAGCAACCGGTATTCGCTGCTCGTCGCGCGAACGCCAGGCGGGCGTCGATCTGCTCGAGCACGAACTGGCCGTCAGGCTTGCGCACCACGAGGGTGGCAGGGTGGCCGGGGTTGGCGGGGACACCGTCCTCGCTCCCCGGCAACAGCAGCGCGACCACTTCCGATTGCTTCATTCGGCCCTCATCCCTACCGAACACGAGCAGGGATAAAGCAACGGGCGTGCCAAGTGAGGTAATTCTTTCAAATCAACGACTTGACGCGCCGCAACGACCCCGGGTGAGGTGACGTGCCGTGTCAGTTTGCGACGCGAACGTGCGGAAAGCGCGTCACCCGGGGTACGCAAAACCCCGAGCGCAGCGGCTACGGCAGTGCGTGCCGAACTCGCGTCACGGCAGCACGACGACGCAGGCTCGGCCTTCGGCCTTGAGGTTGGTGCAGATGGAACGCGCGCGCGCTTCGTCGGTGGAACCCGCCTGCAGCCGGTAAAGGTGCCCACTGGTAGTCGTGGCGAGCTTCACAGAGGGAGTGAGTCCCTGCAGCAGCGCAGGGAAATCCGTTTGCAGGCGCCGCCACTCATTCATGGCCTGTTTCTCGCCGCCCGAAAATGCGCCCAGCTGGATTCGATAACCGCCTGTTGGCGTGGCGGGACCTTCCAACGTCGCCAGCCCCGGTGCGCTTTCGGGCATGGGAGCGGAAAGCGCGAAGCTCTCGATGCGAATGCGGGCTTCGTCCCCCATGCGGCCGTCCGGGTGCGCCTTCACGAACGCTCGATAGCCATCGAGCGTGTTGGTCGCCATCGCTTTTTCCCAGTCGCGTGTCTCGCGTAGCTCTGCGGCGCGAGCCTTGGCCTGCGACGCGAACTCTCCTACCGGGTAGTCCGCCAGGAACTGGTCGTACGATTCCGGCGTGTTCGCGGTTCGCGCCGCTTCCCAGGCCTTTTCTCGCTGACTACAGCCCGCCAGCAGCAGGCAGGACGCAATCACCAGTACGCCCAGCGCGCCCGATACGCCGATCGACGCGAACCTTTGCTTCATGCGGCACCTCCATCGAGCGCGCGATTCTACTCCGGGCACGTTGCGCTGGAGACCTCCCACGCGAGGCGCTAGGCTTGCGCTATCTGCCGCACGAGGAGAGCGCATGTCCGAGGACCCCCGGCGTCGATTGCGCGACGCGTTTTCCGGTTCACCCACTTACTTCGGGGAACGGACACAGTTCATCGGCAACGTCGAAAGCGCCGGTCCTTTCGTCCTGTGCGGCACGATCCAGGGCGATGGCCGCATCGACGGTCCGCTCAACCTGGCCATATCCGGACATTGGCAAGGCACGGTCCGTGCGCGGCAGGCGATCGTGGCGGGGAAAGTCACGGGCAACGTGATCATCGAGGAGAAGCTGGAGATCGGGCAGACGGCGGTGATCAGGGGCAGCGTGACGGCGCGCCAGCTCGCAATCGCCAAGGGCGCGGTGGTAGACGGCGATATCACCATCACGAGCGGCCAGCCCATTACCCGCTTCGAAGAGAAGCGCGACGGAAAATAATCGACTCGAGAAACTGTTTTCGGGACCGTGCGAGCCATGGATGGCGAGCCCGGAGCCTACAGGGATGTACTTGTGGCCCTGGTCCAGATAGGCAGGGCGAAAACAGTTTGTCGAGGCGATTTTCAGTTGCAGTTCGCCAACGAGTTGATCCAGTCGCGGATCAACGTCGTTCCCGCCGTGTCGACGTGTGCGCTGCCCACCGGCGGCATCGCATTCGCGTCGCGCACGCTCATCCTGGCAAGCAGCACCGACCGCGCCGCCGCGCCTGGCGCGATGATGCGTGCGTCAACGATTCCCAGGTCGCCGTTCTGCGGCACGACATCACACGCGTTCGTCTGGTTCAGCGGCATCGCGTAGCGCAGGTCCATGCTGGTGGGCGCTGTACCGCCCGGTCGATGGCACTGCGAGCAGTTGGTGTTCAGATACGAACGCGCGCGCTCAGCCAGCGTCGCGGTGGTGGCGTCCGGATCCGGATATGGCACCACCGTCGTCGGCGCTGCGATCTGTGGACTGAGCGTGTTGATCGTGTTCAGCGTCAGCAGCTGGTTCGCCGTGCGTCCGGTCTGTGGGTAAAGGGTGCTGAAGGCGAGCTGGCGCGTTTCCAGGCCGAGACTGCGGCCCGCAGCGGAGGTGTGACACTGCAGGCACTGCGCATCGCTCGGGAAAATCCAGGTCTGGCCCGCCACCGTGGCCTGCTTGCCGCCCACCACGAGCGTGGCGTCGGTCTGCTGATCGTTCCACTCGTAGCTGTATCCGGCCCAGTTGCCGTCGGGATGACGCATGAAGAGCCGGGTCTCGACCAGCCTCGTGCCGAGGCTGAAACTCTTCATGAGCACCGTGCCGCTCGGGAAATCCCAATCGCCGTCGGCGTTGACGGTGATGTTCTGCCCGTTGGGCAATCCGATCCACCGCTGCTTGGTCGCGTTGTCCGACCAGAACTCGGCGTGCGGCGCGTAGGGAATGAGTCCGCTCGACGGCTGCTTGGCGTCCGCAGAGCTGACACAACCTGTCGCGGTGAGCTGCGTCGCCACTCCGCCACCGCCGCCTCCCGTGCCAGTCAGCCGATGCAGCGTGCCGCCGAGGTGAACAATGTAGAGCTCGCCCGCGCTGTCTTCCGCGAAGGACGAGATCTGCAACCCCGAATCGAAGCCCGAGGTCACTGTCAGCGTCGGCTGCGTGTCGGCCGGAATGTTCCAGATGCGACCGCCGAAGTCGCCGAACACGTAACGACCCATCAGTCCCGGGATTGCCTGCCCGCGATAGACGTAGCCGCCGGTCACCGAGAAACCGGCGCTGCGCCCATATTCCGCCACGGGTGCAATGAAGTTCTGCGCGGTGCCGCAATTCATGCCCGTGTCGCGCGTTCCTTCGCGGCAGCGCCAGCCATAGTTGCCGCCGAGCGCGACCCGGTTTACTTCCTCCAGCGTGTTCTGGCCGACATCGCCGACCCAGAGTGTCCCCATCTGGCGATCGAAGCTCCAGCGCCAGGGATTGCGGAAGCCGATCGCATAGATCTCCGGGCACGGAGCCGTATTGTTGTCATTGCTGGTGCAGAACTCGTTACCGGCAAAGGGGTTGCCCGCCGGGATGCGGTAATTGAACCCGCGGGTCGTACCGTCGACGTCGATGCGCAACATCTTGCCGAGCAGCGTCGTCAGGAGCTGGCCGTTCCCGATCAGGCCGTGCTGATCGTTCGCACCACCGCCGTCGCCGAGCCCGATGTAGAGAAATCCGTCGGGTCCGAAAGCGATGCCGCCGCCATTGTGGTTCGTCTCGGGCTGGCTCTGCTGCAGGATGATGCGGCCGGATGACGGAGCGAGCGTCAGGCCGCCGTCGGGCGAGTTGTACTCCACGATGCGCGAAAGCAGCGGCGAGCTCGACGTGAACGAGAGATACACCCGTGGTATGGCTGGCCAGTTCGGGTGGAAGGCCATGCCCAGCAGGCCGCGCTCGCCTCCGGCCACGACCTGGTTGCGAATGTCGACGAAGACGGACGATACGGTGGTCGCCGGCGAATTGGCGAAGACGCGCACGACACCCTGCTGCTCCACGACGAACCAGCGGCTGGAGTCGCCGGGCGCCTGCAGCATGAACACGGGCGAGCTGAACGTGAGAGCCGGAAACACGCGCTCCCGGTTGATCGTTACGGTTCCCTGGTTACGCGCGGGCGCGAGACAGGTGGTGTTGTTCGGCCGCTGGTCGAGACCGCTCAGGTCACCGGGTGGCGGCGTCGGTGTCGGTACGGGGTTTTCCTCTCCATAGTCCGCCCCGCCGCAGCCCGACAGGGCTACTGCGAGCAGTGTTATCCCCAACAGGGGACCAAGCGCTCCTCTCCTTGCGCTGGCCATCGGCCCATCCTCGTATAATGTTTCTGGCCAGCGGATGCTGGCATGGTCGCGATAGGATGAGAACGCACTTTCCTGTTGGAGTTCGGCGACAAAGGCGCCTTGAGACCCGCCGCGCGGGTTTCGTGCCGCGTCGATGAGCCTGCGCACTGTCAAATTGCCAATTTTTGCAAGGAACTGAGGTGGGGGTACCGCGACGGGTGCACCTGGTCGCCCACCGCGGGAACGCGAGGGACTGTCCCGAAAACACCCTGCCCGCGTTCGAGTCGGCGATCGAGCTGGGCTTGCGTTTTATCGAGCTGGACATCCAGCTCTCCATCGATCACGTGCCCATGGTCATCCATGACCACGACCTCCTCCGCACGACCGCACTCGACGGCACCGTGTTCGAGCGCACCGCCGCCGACCTCGCCACGCTCTCAGCCGGCGAACCTCAGCGCTTCGGTGACCGTTTCGCCGCTGCGCGCATTCCGCGGCTGAGCGACGTGGTCGATCTGCTGCTGCAGCATCGCGAAGTTACGCTGTTCGCGGAGATCAAGCGGGCCAGCTTGCGCCAGTTCGGTCATGAGACCGTGGTACCTCGCGTCCTGGAGGTCCTGAAACCTCTCCGGCCTCGCTGCGTGGTGATTTCGTTCGACCTGGCGGCCATTCACATGGCGCGCCAGCTCGGCGGATATCCCATCGGCTGGGTCATAGGCGAGTACGGCGGGCACGAGCGACTGAAATTCGAGGCGCTCAAGCCCGAGTTCCTGTTCTGCGACTACGAGAAACTGCCTGCCGCGGGAAACTTGTGGCGCGGTCCCTGGCGCTGGGCGCTCTATGAGGTGGTCGATCCCGCGATCGCCACGGCACTCGTGGCACGCGGCGCGGATTTCATCGAGACCATGGCTGTCGCCCCGATGGTGCAGGCGTTTCCTGGCATGATCGACCGGCACGACGGCTGAAGTGCCCTTGCAACAGCTCGATGTCGTGGTGGTCGGCGGAGGGATTCATGGCGCCGGCGTGGCACAGGCGGCCGTCGCTGCCGGTCACTCGGCGTTGCTCATTGAAAAGCGCGAGCTCGCCAGCGGCACGTCCAGCAAGTCGAGCAAGCTGATCCACGGCGGACTGCGTTACCTGGAAAGCGGGCAGCTGCGGCTCGTGCACGAGAGCCTGCGCGAGCGCCGCATCCTGCTCCAGATCGCGCCCGACCTCGTGCGGCTCGTGCCGTTTCACCTACCCGTGTACCGGGAAACACGCCGCCGGCCATGGCAGCTGCGGCTTGGACTTGCGATGTATGCCGTGCTCGCGGGGTTTTCTCGCGGCTCGCGCTTCGAGACGCTGCCCCGCAGTGCGTGGTCGCAGCTCGACGGTCTCGAAACGAAAGGGCTGAAGAGCGTGCTGCGGTATTTCGATGCGCAGACCGATGACGCCGCGCTCACGCGCGCGGTAGTGACTTCCGCGCAATCGCTGGGCGCACAGCTGGCAGTACCCGCTGAGTTTTTTGCCGCCGAGCTGCGCGATGAGAGCGTGGTCGTGCGATACGTGGCCAGTGGCACGCAGCACGAAGTGCTTGCGCGTGTGCTGGTCAATGCAGCCGGCGCGTGGGCGAGCGAAGTGGCGGACCGGATATCGCCTTCCATCGGTGTCCCCGCGGTCGAGCTGGTGCAGGGCACGCACTTGATCGCGCCGGGACCTCTCGAGCACGGTATCTACTACGTCGAAAGCCCGCGCGATGGCAGGGCGGTATTCGTGATGCCCTGGAAGGGCAACACGCTCGTCGGGACGACCGAGACCCGCTTCCGGGGCGATCCGGATCACGTGGAGCCGCACGCAGTGGAGAAGCACTACCTGCTGTCGGTGTTGAAACGATACTTCCCGCGATATGGCGCGTTGCATGCGCGGGATCTCGTCGGCTGTTTCGCAGGGCTGCGCGTGCTGCCGGCGGGCGGCGGCCACGCTTTTCATCGATCGAGAGAGACCGCGCTGATCGCGGATCGGGAACGCAGGCCGCGGGTGCTGGGAATCTACGGCGGGAAGCTCACGGGCTGGCGCGCCACCGGCGAGCAAGTGCTGAAACGCATCGCGCCCTCGCTGCCGGATCGACAGCCGGTAACAGATACATCGACGCTGAAACTAACCTGATTTTTTGTTCTGCCGGGCCCCCGAAAAGTATTTCGAGTCTTCGAGAAAACTTTTCGGGGTGGCTTTTCGCGGGTGGCGGTAGCTTATGCCTGTGCCTGGAGCTGCACGACTTCCTGCATTTCTTCTTTCACGAAGTCGGTGAGCTTGCGCGGTGCACGGCCCAGGATAGCCTCGACCTCGTTGGTCAAACGCGGCTCGATCGCGCCCGACGCGGAGTAATCCCAGAACTCGAGCAGTCCGTCGATCAGCCGCGGCTGCAGGCGGCGCGCTTCGAGGCGGCCGCGAGCCTTCGGTGCGCAAACGTCGTGGTATTCGACGCGGCGGCTAAGCCCGCGCGAAACGATGCGGGCGATCTCGAAATAGTCGATCGCCTGCGGACCGGTCAGCTCGTGCACGGCCGGCTTGGCGCGCGGCTCTTCCAGCAGTTTCACCGCGACGTCGGCAACGTCGCGCGCGTCGATCATTGGCCAGCGCGCGTTGCGGAACGGCGCCTCGATGACGCCACAACCGCAGATGTCTTTCGATTGCTTGAGCAGGATCTGCATGCAAAGCGCGGGACGCAGCACGTGGGCATTGATGCCGGCGGCCTGGACGCGGGCCTCGGCGTCACCCAGCCAGCGGAAAATGCGCATCGGCGACTTGGAATCCGCGCCCTGCGCGGTGATCTGGACGACGTGTTTCACGCCTCTCTGGCGCGCAGCTTGGGCGAGAGTCCCGTGCCATTCGGCCAGCTCCGGGCACAGGGGCGAGACCAGCACCAGGGCTTCGACGCCATCCAGCAGGCGGTTGAGGGTGGTTGCATCAAGGGTATCGGGGGATACGACGTCTGCGTCGGCAGGAAGGCCTTGCGCGTTGGCGGGATCGCACACCAGCAGCCGGAGCTTATGACCTCGTGCGGACGCAGCGCGCGCCACCGCGTGCCCGATCGTTCCGGCCCCGTGCGTAATCAACCACATGTTCCGACCACTTCTCGCTGCAGTCCCCTCGACTGCGGTGGCAAGCCTAGGCACCTCGCCCGCGCCCGTAAAGGACCTGGACCGAACTTCACTCGTGCCCCCCTGGCATCAATAATGAGGCAGGATACTGCCCCAAGGGAGGCCTCTTCGTTGGAAAACCTGGGCGACATTCTCACGCTCGTGCGGGTGGTCGATGCCGGCAGTTTCGTCTCGGCGGCACAGGCCCTGGGCGTAAGCCCTTCCGCCGTCAGCAAATCCGTCTCGCGCCTCGAGCAGCGGCTGGGCGTCCGCCTGCTCAACCGGACCACCCGGGCTCTCAGCCTGACGGACGCCGGCAACTCATTTTATGTCCGCTGCCGTTCGCTGGTCGTACAGCTCCAGGACGCGGAAGCTGAGGCGACCGCCACCAACCAGAACCCGCGTGGGCGCCTGCGCGTCGACATGCCCCTGTCGCTGGCGCGTGACTACATCGTCCCGGCCCTGCCGCGCTTCCTCACCCAGTACCCGGAGATCTCGCTGCACGTCAGCCTCACCGACCGGGTCGTGGACATGATCGAGGAAGGCATCGACGTGGTCCTGCGCGTCGGCGAGCTCAATGATTCGCGTCTCGTCGCCCGGCACCTGTGGACGCCGGAAGTCATGCTGGTTGCCTCGCCGGACTACCTGTCGCGTGCGGGCACGCCGCGGGAACCCGAGGACCTGAAGCAGCACCAGTGCGTCCAGTTTTTCAACCCGAACACGAGCAGCGTGCCGGACTGGATCTTTATCAAGGACGGCACCTCGAGGGAGTCCACGCCTGCATCGAGGCTGTTATTCAATAGCCTCGACGCGATGCTGGCGGCCGCCACTGCGGGCGCTGGTATCGCGCCGACGCTCGCGTTCCTCGCCGAGCGCTCGATTGCCTCGGGAGTGCTGACCCGCGTGCTTCCGGACTGGCGCCTGGCCAACGAGCGACCGATCTCGGCGCTCTACATGAAGGGCAAGCATCCTTCGCCCAAGGTGCAGGTCTTCATCGATTTCCTTGCAGGACTCTTCCCGAGCGCCACGCGCTCCCTCCGGCGCAATTGACCCCCGCCTGGCGGGAATTATTGCTCACCATTCATGAGTGAATTTCGGCTGCCCGGGTTTATCGGGCCTGGGCTCGGCTTCTATGCTGTCGCCCCAGTTATCCCCGGAACCGTGGCATGAAATACGCACAAGGTGGCGCTCTCCTCCTGCTGACCGCAATCCTCGCCGCGTGCGCGGTGGGGACGTCGTACGAGCAACCGGCTGCACCGCCCGCGGTGGCCAGGTCGGACAGTTTTATCAATGCGCAGGACGCGATCTATCGCAGTGAGCCCGACGCGACGCGTTTCTGGACCGTGTTCCAGGACCCGGTGCTGACGAAGCTCATCGAGAATGCGCTCGCTTCCAACCACGACATCCGCATCGCGGCCGCCCGGCTTGCCGAAGCGCGAGCTCTGCGTCGCGACGCCGCGTTCGACCTGGGACCCACAGTCGGCGCGCGCGGCTCCTACTCCGAGAACCGCATCAGCGCGGCCGAGCGGCCTGACCTGCCCTCCTCGGCGCGCGACATCAACCTTTACGACGCAGGATTCGACGCCACGTGGGAACTCGATGTATTCGGGCGCGTGCGCCGCGGCGTGGAAGCGCAATCCGCGGAAGTGGGCGGAGCCTATGCGTCGTTGCAGGATGCGTTCGTCAGTCTCACCAGCGAAGTCGCGCGCAACTACTTCGAACTGCGCGGCTTCCAGCAGCGCTTCGAAGTCGCACGTCGCAATGCGGACAACCAGACCGAGTCGCTGAAGCTCACGCAGGTTCGTCTCGACGCAGGCCGCGGCACGGACCTGGACGTTGCCCGCGCACAGGCTCAGCTTTCAGCGACCCTGGCGACGTTGCCGCAGCTCGAGACCGCGATCGCGCGCGCACAGTATCGCCTGGCAGTGCTTACCGGGCGCGCGCCGGGTGAACTGGTTGCGCAACTGGCGCCTCAACCGCTGCCCGAACTGCCTGCTTTCACCCCCGTCGGCGAACCTTCCGATTGGCTGCGCCGTCGCCCGGATATCCGTGTCGCGGAAAGGAATCTCGCCGCGGCGACGGCGCGCATCGGCATCGCCGTGGGTGACCTTTTCCCCAAGGTGACGCTGCTCGGCAGCTTCGGCTGGAGCGCGACGGATTCGAGCGGCATCGGTGACTCGGATACCGAGAGCTACCGCTTCGGTCCCTCGATCTCGTGGGCGATCTTCGACCTCGGTCACGTGCAGGCGCGCATTGCAGCAGCGAACGCCCGTGCCGATGGAGCGCTCGCTCTCTATGAACAAACCGTGCTCCGGGCTCTCGAAGACACTGAAGGCTCGCTGATCGCTTACTCGCGCGCCCTGACTAGTGAAGCTGCACTGGCCCAGGCCGCTGACGCCAGCGCGACCGCGGCTCGACTGGCGCGACTGAGATTCGACGAAGGCGTGTCGGATTTCCTGCAGGTGCTCGATGCTGAGCGCACGCGGCTGGAAGCTGAGGATCGACTCGCACAGGGACGCGCAGCAGCGGCAACTTCACTCGTAGCGGTTTACAAGGCGCTCGGCGCGGGCTGGCAGGACATCCAGTCGCCGTACCTGCCCGTCGCGAGCAACCAGGATTAATGGGGCACTGAGGAGAGCTGTCATGGCCATCAGGTTCGCAGAAGCCGAATGGACCGGATCCGTGCGCGAAGGCGCGGGACGCATCTCGCTCGGGAGCGGCGCGTTCAGCGGCCCCTATTCGTTCAAGGCGCGCACCGAAGAGTCGCGCGACACGAACCCGGAGGAGCTCATCGGCGGAGCTCATGCCGGTTGTTTCACGATGGCACTCTCGGCTGCCCTGACACGTGCCGGTCACGCGCCTGAGCACATCCGCACGCGTGCCGACGTGCACCTGCGCATCGAGGCCGGTGGCCTCGAGATCACGCGCATCGACCTGTCCACGCGTGCGCGCGTGCCCGGCATCGATGCCGCGAAGTTCAGGGAGCTTGCCGAAGGAGCCAAGAAGAATTGCCCGGTCTCGCGCGCCCTGGCGTCGGTCGAGATCACCCTGGATGCCCAACTGGAACCGAAAGTGGCGTAGCCCGACGCCGCGCAACTCGCAGCCTCCCTCCCCCTGGTTGCGTGACTTGCCGGACACCTGAGGATTGCGGAGGGGCGGCCGGACGGCTTATACAGTCGACGGCAAATTCGCAATCCGGTGCCCGGTTCTTTTTTTGTGAGACCGCCTTACACGCTGTGCCTCGACCAGGGAGGCCACGCGAGCCGCGCCATGGTTTTCGATGGCGCCGGCACTCTCGTCAGCCAAAGCTTTGCGCCGATCGGCACGCGCCGCACGCCGGAAGGCCACGTCGAGCACGACGCCGATGAGATCATCGAATCCTTTCGTGACACGCTGACGGACCTCGACCAGCAACTCCCTCCCCGCATCACGATCGACGCAGCGGGACTCGCCACTCAGCGCTCCAGCGTCGTGTGCTGGGATCGCGAGAGCGGAAAGCCGCTGTCGCCCGTCATTTCCTGGCAGGACCGGCGCAATGCAGCCTTCGTCGAAACCCTGGGCGATCGTGCCGAGTGGGTGCACGAGCGTACGGGGCTCGTGCTCTCACCGCACTACGGCGCGAGCAAGTTGCGGTGGTGCCTCGAGAATCTTTCCGCCGTGCAAGACGCGGCGCACGCTGGCCGCCTGGCGCTCGGACCGCTCGCCAGCTACATCCTGTTTCGCCTGCTCGACGAGCGACCGGCGGTCGTGGATCCGGCGAACGCTTCACGAACTCAGCTCTGGGATCCGGCGACGCGAGACTGGGCACCCGACCTGCTCTCGCTCTTCGGCGTGGATGCCCAGCACCTGCCGCGTCCGGTGCTGAGTCGCCACGACTTCGGCACGCTCACGACACGCGAGCGGCGTGTTCCGATAGTGGTGTGCACGGGAGATCAGTCGGCCGTGCCTTTCGCGTTCGGGCCGGTAGATGCCGATACCGCCTATGTGAACGTGGGCACGGGTGCTTTCATTCAATGTGAGTTACAGCAAGCGGATGCATCAGCGAAGCTGGCCTGGCCACTGCTTACGAGCGTCGTGTGGGCGGATGAGTCCCGAGTCGTTCGAGTGCTCGAGGGCTCGGTCAACGGCGCTTCCAGCGCGCTCGACTGGCTGAGCGAGGCAGACGGAATCGATGCCCATCGCCTGTTGAGCGCGATGACGCCCGACGCTGCGGACGCCGGCACTCCGCTCATATTCCTGAATGGTGTTTCGGGGCTCGCCTCGCCGTTCTGGATACCGGACTTTCCGACGGCGTTCATCGGCGCAGGTGGCACGCAGGCTCGTTTCTTCGCCGTGCTGGAAAGCATCCTCTTCCTGCTGCGCGTCAACCTCGACGAGATGCAGCGTCATCGTTCGCGACTCACGCAAATCGTCGTGACCGGCGGCCTGGCGGCATCCGATCTGCTTTGCCAACGACTTGCGGATCTCGTGACTCTGCCGGTGATCCGTCACGACGTGCTTGAAGCGACCGCGCGCGGGCTCGCCTATCTCACTGCGGAGCAGCCGGAGGGATGGAAGCTTCCCAATGGAAGCCGCCGCTTCGAGCCCAGGCACGACACTGCCCTGCTCGAGCGATTCTTCCGCTGGCTGAAGGAAATGAAGCGCGTGTCAGAAGGGCCCCGACCCTCGAACTAGCCACGCAGCTCTTCCAGCACGCGGTTGGCGAGCCAGGTCTCGCCGCCCAGCCGATCCATGAACCCGCAGTGCCCGCCGCAACCGGTGGCGACCAGCTTGAGATTCGGACGCTGCGGCAGGCGATCGAGGTCTTCCGCGGGAATCATCGGGTCGTCGCGCGCAGCAATAATGGTGCTCGGCACCTCCAGCGTGTCGAGAGCGCCGTGCACGATCGAATAGCCGCGCAGATAGCTCTTCATGTCCGGGAAGTCCGAGTACCGCAGCACCAGGGCCTCGGTCATCAGGCCGAGACGCGGCACGCGCAGCAGGTCTTCGAAATCGTAGTGCGCCGGCCACGCCTGCTGCTTCTTGCGCAGCGAGCGCGACCATTTCCAGACGAAGTAACGGTGATAGAGCCCGAACCCGTTCTCGAGCGCGTACAGCGTCTTCTCCGGATCGAGTACCGGCGAAATCGCGACGATGCGCCGCAGGCTGAGGCTCGCCGCCGTCCCGCGGGCGCCGATTCGCAGCGCGAAGTTTCCGCCCAGCGAGAATCCGACCAGGTTGAGCCCGTGGTCCGGAAACAGGCGCTGGATGTCGCGCACCGCCCCGACCGCTTCCTCGATCCGGCACGAGTGGAACAGGTCGCGATTGAGATGATGCGTGGCACCGTGATCGCGCAGGTTGAGCCGGAAAACGTCGTAGCCACGCTCGAACAGGACCTGGCCGAGCCCGAGGATGTAGAGGGATTCGGCACTCCCCTCCCACCCGTGATGCAGGACCACGAGCTGCGAGGCCGCCGGCCGCCCTGTCTTTTCCTGCGCCGAGTAAAACCCCTGCAGACGCACGCCGTCGCCGCAGTCGAGCACGTGCTCGACACTCGCATTCCGCAGTGCGCGCGCGAACCGCTCGACGCGGGCCCGCCGGAACGGAAAACTGGGAAGGATCGACTGGAAGTGCGCGTTGCGGAGCCAGAATGGCGGCGCGAATTGCATTGCGGTCATTGAGCGGGGACGGCCCTGAGCTCGACGCGATTGTTCCGCGCGGCGATTTCATTCCACGCCCCCGCGGTCACGTTCGCAGCGCTGACCGGATAAGCCGCGACGGGGTCAGCCTCGCCGGCGGCGACTTCGATCTTGATTGTGGCGTCCGCGCTGCGGCGCAGACTGCCTGCAAGGTTCGCGAAGGCAAGTGACTGCTGCTGCGCGGGCCCGAGTGAGTCCGTGAAGGGATTGCCGATGAGGTCGCACCGCGTTGCCGGAAGATCGGCTGCCGCGAGGGCGTAGCCTTCCTGCTGCGAACCGGACAGGCAGAAGCGGCCGGTAAACGGTTTCACCTCGATGACGCCTCGGAAGGACCGGCCCCGCAGTTCCGCGATCATTCCGCGTAAGGCCTCCAGGCGCGCGCCGGCCAGCGGAATCTCTCCATACGGTACGAGCTCGACCTGGCCTCCGTCAGGCGCGATCACTTCAGTGCCGGCAGCGGCGGCCATGGCGGCTTCGGCCTCCAGGCGCATCTGCCGTTCGAGATTTGACTCCAGCTCGGCGTTGGTCTTCGTCAGCGCGGCGTTTGCGGTCTCGAGACGACGGATCTGCGAGCCGAGCGACTGGTTCGTCTCGAGCATCCGTGAATAGAAGATCGCGAGCACGATGCCGGGGATGAGTGCCGCAGCCACGGCCGCGAGCCACCAGTACGGGCCCTTGCGCTCCGGAACGGATGGCGCTTCGGGCACCGGCAGCTCCTGGATGATGTGCCGGAAGTCGCCCACGATACGGTCCGAGTGCGAGTCGAGGCTGGCCAGCACGAACCGGCGCAGCTCCGCGTCGTGATTGCGCAGCGCGGTCTCCAGCTGCTGCGGCCAGTCCGCCGGCACGAGTCCCGCCGCCGAAAGTGCTAGCGGAGGTGCCTTGATTGCGTCGGGCAGTGTGACCGGCACGAAAGCGTACTGGCCCGGATCGCGCCGGTCCGGCAACAAGTGCAGCTGGTACAGCACCTTGGACACATCGACCGGCTTCACCAGCTTGGGCAGTACGCCGACTGCTCCCAGCGCACGGGCCTGTCCCACGTACAGCTCACCTTCCTGGGAGGTGTACATCATGATCGGGATCGTCGCTGTGCGCGGATTGTTCTTGATCGCCTGCACGGCCTGGAAGCCATCCATGCCCGGCATCAGGTGATCCATGAAGATGACGTCGGGGCTCTGGTGCACGAGGTAGTCGATCGCGGCTTCCGCGGATTCCGCCGTGTCGACGTCGAGGCCGTACTTCTGCAGCATGCGGCTGAGCACCACGCGTGCGGACTTGGAGTCGTCGACGATGAGTGCTCGCTTCGCTGTCATTTTTGTAGGTCTCCCGGGAGCGACGGGAGTTTAGAACGCGCGCACGGGCGTGAGAAGCGGCAGGCGTCACGCTCGCGGCAGGACGCACCGCGTCAGGGGTGATCTATGCGCCGGCGAGGTCGTCGAGGTTCTCGGCGAGGTCATGCAGGCGGGAAACCATGGCCTTGCGCTGCTTACCGTTGAGGCTCGCGTCCAGCTCCACGAGCATGTCCAGGATGCGCTCGCGGTTGTGGAGAAAGCCCTCGACGTAGGACTCTGTCCAGGTCGTGCGCGGATCCGCCAGCAGGTCGCGGACGTGGTGATCGATTTCGGTCCGCGTACCGGATAAGAGCAGCGCTGTGCGCAACTCCCCGCGCCAGCGCGCGCGGCTTTCGATCCAGTCACAATCCGTGCGGCGCAGAGAGCGTGCCGTGCGCTCGATGATCGCTGCCTGCCCGTCCTCGACCGTCCCGATCCAGTACTTTACGGACTTGGTCAGTGACTTCACGCGCTTGCGGTGCAGCTTCTCGCCCGAGACCTGGCAATAGTCCTCGTTGAGCTCCTCGTCGTCCTCCTCGTAACTCGCGAGCAGCTCGTCGAGCTGCTTCTCCGACAGCGTCTGCAACCAGCGGGCCGCACCGGGCGTGAACTCGTTGACGACGTCCCTCCAGTAACCCTCGATGCGATGGCTGGTGCTCTCCATTTCCTGGCGAGTCACGGGCCGGCGCACCTGCAATGCGAGGTCGCGGAGGAAATCGCTGTAGCGAGTCAGTTGCGAGCGCCGATGCCAGCTCGTCAGCGTCGAGACGTTGTCGCGCAAGTCGTCGATCTGCCGGGCTTCGAGCGTCACGCGTGAACGCAGGTACCAGGGAATGAGCGTGTCGAGGCGGTTGTAGAGGAACGCACCCGAGCAACCGGAAGCGAGCACCACGAAGGCAAGCACGGCGATGAGCCATGGCTTGGCAGCAGCCGCGCGCTGCCGTGTATTGACAGCCCCGGGCCGTGTCATCGTTAATCCGACCTTCCCATGCACTGTTGCACCTTCACACTGCGTGCCAGCCCGGCTTTGCGCTCTCTGTTCGCGGCGGTCTGGCTCGCCGTTTCGCCGGCAGCCCCGGCGGTCGAAACGATGGAACTCGCCATCGGCGACGTCGAGGGCACTGGCTGGTCGGCATCCAACGTAAACATTGCACTCGATGTCGGCGCGGAACAGCCGGTTGCGCGACTCTCCGCCAGCCGTGTGACCTTTCCCGCGCCGCTCGGTTCGCTGCGCGACGTGAACATCACTTGCCGCGATCCCGTTGTAGAAGAGCCGGTGTTCGCTTGCAAGGGCGCGGACGTCCGCGGGAACCTGGGACCGCTGGGCTCCCAGCGGCTGCGGGCCGACGTAACGTACGACAATGGCTCACTCTCCTTTTTTATCGCGGGGTTGCGCATCGCCGGCGGCCAGGCCAGCGTTCGCGGGAGCTGGCAGGAGCGGGGCTGGCGTGCCACGGTCGACATCAAGTCCGCCCAGTTGGCCGCCCTGCGTCGGTTTGCAGCGACATACATCGAGTTGCCCGCCAGCCTCAGCATGGAAGGAACAGTACCGTCTCTCCGCATGGAGTTGCGTGGCAGCGATTCCCTGCAGGAAGCCAATGTCGATGCAACGCTGTCCGGCCTCGCGGCCGCGAACGAAGCCGGAACCGTTGCAACGGACCAGCTCGCGCTGCAGTTGAAAGTGCATGCAAGGCCTTCGGGTCCCGACTGGTTGATCGATGCCGATGTGCGATCGCGCGCCGGCCAGGCCTATGTCGACCCGATCTTCGTCGACTTTGGCACGAACCCCTCCACTACCAGGCTGAGCGGCCGCTGGCGCGGCGAAACGAGCACGCTGGAACTGGCGCGACTGCATCTCGATGCTGCTGGCATCGCGTCGGTTAATGCCTCCGGCGTTCTCGACTTCGCCGGTGAGACACTGCTGAAAGGCTTGCAGCTCGAGGTGGAGAAACTGCAGTTTCCGGGTGCTTACGCGACGCTCTTTCGTCCGTTGCTGGGTGGCACCCTGCTCAAGGATCTCGAAACGTCAGGCCAGGTGACTGGCTCGGTGTCGCTGGTCGATGGCGCTCCTTCGAGTATCGATTTGCAACTGGCAAGCGTCACGGCGGTGAGCGCCGACCAGCGTTTTGCCATGCGGGAGCTGATTGGGCACGTTCAATGGACGACCCGGGACGAGTTGCCCTCCGATCTGCGATGGGCAGGTGCGCAGGTGTTCGGCATCGCGGGAGGTCCGGCACGATTGCGCTTTGCCGCGTGGGGCTCGAACCTTCGCGTGCTCGAGCCGACTGAGCTGCCCATCTTCGATGGCGGCCTCTCGGTTCGCACGCTGGACGTTCGCGAGCTGGGAACACCTTCGATGACCCTGCGGTTCGAAGCCGACCTGCGACCTATCAGCATGGCCAGGCTGTCGACTGCGTTTGGCTGGCCTGAGTTTTCCGGCACGCTCTCGGGCCGAATTCCGCAGGTCTCGCTCGAAAACAACGTGCTCCAGGTGGGGGGCGACCTGGAAGCGCAGGCGTTCGGCGGCAACATCGTCGTCAACGGCCTGCAGATGCGCGATCCGCTCGGCAAGTATCCGCGGCTCAGTGCGAACGCGCGTCTGCGCAATCTCGACCTCGAGGCAGTCACGGGAACGTTCGAGTTCGGCACGATCACCGGCCGCCTCGATGGTGACATTCGCGATCTCGAGCTCTTCCGTTGGGCGCCGGTGCGTTTCGATGCGCGCCTCTACACGCCGCGCAACGATCGCTCGCGACGCATCATCAGCCAGCGCGCCGTGAACAACCTGTCGAACATTGGCGGCGGTGGTGGTGGCGTGACGGCGGCCCTGTCGGGTGGTTTCCTGCGTTTCTTCCAGAATTTTCGTTATGAGCGCATCGGGCTCAGCTGCCGCCTGGAGAGAGAAATCTGCTACATGGATGGTGTCGAGCCTGCCGACTCACCGCTGCGCTACTACATAGTGAAAGGTGCAGGCATTCCCCGCATCGACATCATCGGAAATGCGCACCTCGTCAGCTGGGGTCACCTGGTCAGCCAGTTGCGGGCAATCCAGTCGGGCGGCGGTCCCAAGGTGGGCGGGCCGCCGCCGCCGAAATGAGCGCTCGCGTCGCAAATTCGATGACTCCCAGCGCGGGCCGCTGTAGATTCAGGGGCAGTTCAGCGGCCCGATCCAGAATCAGTGCCGTCAGAACGAAGATTCACGAGTTCGCCGGTTGCGGAACCGTCCCGCCGGCATCCGGGATGATCTTTCGAGGAGGCTCCAGGCCATGCGACGTCTTTTCTCGTTGAAGCTCGCGCTCGCGAGCCTGTTCTTCGCCGCGTGCGTCACGATCAACGTGTACTTCCCGGCGGCTGCCGCCGAGAAGGCGGCAGACAAGATCATCACCGATGTGCTCGGCGAAGCGCCGTCGGGGACAGCCGCGCCGAAAGAGAAGAACGAGGGCGGCGGCAGCGACGGTGCCACTTCGATTTCTTCACTGCAGTTCGATATCGGGCCGGCACACCTGCTCGCGCATGGCGCCGAAGCGTTGCTCAACTTCATTGCGCCGCCGGCACACGCGCAAGCGGCGGATCTCGACATTTCCTCGCCCGCGATCAAGGCGATCACGGATTCCATGCGGGAGCGCACCAATGGGCTGAAGAAGTACTACGACTCGGGTGCGGTGGGGTTCACGGCCGACGGCATGATCGAGGTGCGCGACCAGAACCTGATCGCGCTGCCGGAGCGCGGCGAAGTGCGCCGCCTGGTGGCGGAGCAGAACAAGGACAGTGCCGCGCTCTACGCCGAGATCGCGTCCGAGAACAAGCATCCCGAGTGGGAAACCGACATTCGCAGGACCTTCGGCGAGCGGCTCGCGGCGCGCGCGAAGCAGTCCGGCTGGTATTTCAAGGACGCCAGCGGCACGTGGCAGAAGTAAAGCGTCAGCCAGTTACCTTGCCAGTGAAGCTCGGATCCCAGCTGTCGTAGTTGAGATATTCATTGGCGACGAACCGCGCGGCCTCGAGGCCGCGCATTCGTTTCAGCAGGTGCAGAGCCGCGTCGATGCCACCGTACCCGCCGGACGCCGTCACGATATTGCCGTCGTCCACGAACAGCATGTCGGGCCTGATGTCGGTCTTGGGTGCGAGGCGGCGAAAGTTTGCGATTTCGTAGGGCAGGCTGGTCGCGCGCCGGCCGTCAAGCAGGCCCGCGAGGGCAAGAATGTAGGCTCCGGTGCAGACGCCGAGCACGGTTGCTCCTCGCTGTACGTTGTCGCGCAACCAGTCGAGCATTCGACGATCGCCTTGCTCAGCGCGTGCAGCCACCGCTGACCAGTCGCCGCCGGGAATGATGATCACTTCCGGTTTCGGCGCGTCTGCAAAGGTGTAGTCGGCCTGGAGATAGCTCGGGAAGAACCGATTCTTCATGGGTCGCGTCGATTCGCCGACCGCGAACACGTTGAACGCCATGGTCCATTCCGCGGCGCGGAAAATCTCCGCCGGTGCGCCGTAATCGAAGAGGATCGGATTGTCGTAAAACAACACGGCGACCTGTTGCTTCTCCGCGGCAGACTTCATGGCGTGCGCATGATCGGCCGGCTTTGGGGCTTCAGGCTCCTTGTTGTTCTTGTCCGCGGCTGACGCGTTGGCGAGCCAACTCGATCCGATTGACGCGGCGGCGAGGCCGGCCGCGCCGAGCAATGCACGGCGACTGAACATGTGAGTCTCCACGGTTATCGTTCGACAGCAAGGATGCGCGAGCAAGGCGCGAAGTCGCGCCTCGCGCTAGACTCTCGTCGATGGAACCCTTCCAACGGCCCAGCCAGCAAAAAGTGCCTGATGAAGACTCGTCCGCGCGTCGCTGGGCGAGCCGCGGGCGCGGCTTCAAGTACGTGATCAACGGCCTGCTCGTCGGGATTGGCCTGTTCTACGTCGTGGACGTGATTCGCAACCACGAGCGCCTCGATCCCTGGCTGCGCGCGAACAACCTCGGCCTGCTCGCCAAGATCGCCATTCTCGCGATGCCCGCGCTGCTGGTCACTTTTATCTATTGGCGCATGTGGCGCGGCAGTCGCTGAGCGCTGCCACTTCACGTTCCTGAGAGGTTCGCATGCCGCGACTGGAACTCGTCCTGATGCTGCTGGCCGGGATCGTGATCGGCGGACTGGCGGGCGCTGTTGGCACGATGAAGTATCTCGACTTTGCGAGTGCGGCAGCTTCGGAGGCCTTCATGCTGGAGGCCGCTCTTGCCAGCAAACGGGGCGACGTCGCGAGCGTGGAGACGTTCGCCTACGATGTGATCGGTGCCAATCCCCAGCATCACGATGGCTACCTCGTACTGGCAGAAGTGATGGAAAAACGCGGGCAGATGGAAGCGACGCTTTCACTTCTCGAACGAGCGTTACTCTGCGTCAAGGCGCGCAGCGGAAACTGGACAGGGCTAGTCACTGCAGACACGGAGATCAGCTGGCAAGCACAACAGATCGTCATCGAGCGCAAGATCGCAGCACTGAGCATAAAGGAGCAGCTGAGTGTTGAACGGGTGGCTACGCCTCATTGAGAGCAGGCGCGGACTGAGAATCTTTGGTCTGCTCGTAGGCCTGGTTCCGCTCTGGACCGGCTATGTGCTGGTCGCTTCGAAGGACGGGCCGATCTCGACGGCTCGCCTCGTCATATCGGGCTTGATCTGCGCAGCCCTCGGCTTCGCATGGGCGGAGCTGGTGTGGCACACGGTGGTGCTGAAGTTTCGAGGGGACGAAGAAGAGAAAGACAGATCCTAGCGAGTCGGCCAACCCGTCAAGTCGCTGCCGGTCTGCGTCGTTTCGCAGTTCGCCATACCAGCATCCCATACGCGATCACGTTGATCGCCACGACCGCGCCGCCAAACACAAACTGCATCTCGCGCGTGAGTCCTTCCGGATAGAGGATCGGCGTGATGTAGTGCTGGATGAAACCGCCGGAGTAACCAGCCTCGCCCGCCAACTGCCGGTAGTGATTTTCGAGCGGCGTCAGCGGACAGATGCGGCCTGAGAACTCCACGAACGCACCCCACAGGGCGGCCGGCAGGTGCAGAAAAACGATCCACGGTTTCCAGATCGCGAGGAACCCGCCCACCACGACGAACACGACAAACAACGCGTGGGTAACAACGACGAGGTCAGCGAGCCAGCCGTGCATCAAAGCTCCCGCGCGGAACTGGCTCAGCCAAACGGGTTCGCGCGCTTGTCGGGCGGCAGGCGCGCGAACTTGCGCCAGAACATGAATGACCAGAGCAGCATGAACACGACGTACGCGACGATGAAGATGAGCACGCGCGTCGTGTCGAGCACTGGCGGATTGTGCCGGTTCGCTTCGACGACCAGCTGAAAAACCGCCATGAGCAGCAGCAGCGTCATCACTCCATGCCATGCGAGTTGCCGCTTAACGTACTCCACGGTCTTTGGCAGGTTCTCGGGAGCCAGCCAATAGTCGCGGTTGGGCAAGCGCCACCACCGCAGGCGCGGGCGCTTGCCCATGAGATTTGGCAGCAAGATCGTGATGCCGAGGATCGCTGCGATGAAAACGAGGTTGATCGTCGTGAACGACGCCGGGGTCGTCCACCCTATCGCCTTGCCCGCCCAGCCGAACCGCGACGCCAGCGGAGACGGCAGGTTCGGCAATTGCAGCAGGATCTGCACCGTTGCCATCACTGACAGCAGCATGGCCGCGCGCGACAGGGATTGATTGAGATTCATGAACGGTCCCGGTTGAAGGGGGCATTGTGCTACCCTTCCGCGCCGATGTCCTAGCCTTCCGCCTATGCCGCTTGCCCTCTCCCTGCAATCCCTGACCAAGACCTACAAGAACGGCGTCCAGGCGCTGAAGGGCATCGATCTTGATGTCGAGGAAGGCGACTTCTTCGCTCTGCTGGGCCCGAACGGCGCCGGCAAAACCACCGCGATCGGGATCACGACCTCGCTCGTCAACAAGACCAGCGGCAAGGTGTGCGTGTTCGCCCATGACATCGATCGCGAGCTGGAAATCGCCAAGTCCTGCATCGGTCTCGTGCCCCAGGAAATCAACTTCAACCAGTTCGAGGCGGTCGAGACGATCGTCGTAAACCAGGCGGGTTTCTACGGTATCCCGCGCAAGGTCGCGAAGGAGCGCGCCGAGAAATACCTGAAACAGCTGTCGCTCTGGGAAAAGCGCAATTCGATGGCGCGCAGCCTTTCCGGCGGCATGAAGCGACGGTTGATGATCGCGCGCGCTCTCGTGCACGAGCCGCGCTTGCTGATTCTCGACGAGCCCACAGCGGGCGTGGACATCGAGATCCGGCGATCGATGTGGGAGTTCCTGAAAGTCATCAACGCCCAGGGCACCACGATCATCCTCACCACGCACTACCTCGAAGAGGCAGAGAACCTTTGCCGGCACGTGGCTATCATCGACGAGGGCCGCATCATCGAACGCGACCGGATGATCAACGTGATCCGCAAGCTGCAGACGGAGACTTTCGTTTTCAATCTGCGCAACTCGATCGCAAACCCGCCGACCTTGCCCGGTTACGAGTACAAGCTGGTGGACGATCACACGCTCGAAATTGTTGTTGCGCGCGAACAGAACCTCAATGACATCTTCGAGCGCCTGAGCGGTGCCGGCATCGAAGTGTTGAGCATGCGCAACAAGGTGAACCGGCTGGAAGACTTCTTCATGCGACTGGTCGACAAGCAGGCCAGCGGCACGAGGGCGCCGGTTCCATGAGCGTAACAATCGCAAGTCCGACGGAGAGCGCGTCGCGCTTCAGGCCGAACTGGGTCGGCTATCGGACGATCGTGATCCGCGAGTTCGGACGCATCGTGCGCATCTGGGGCCAGACGATCCTGCCGCCCGCGATGACCGCCGCGCTGTACTTCATCATCTTCGGCAGTCTCATCGGCCAGCGCATCGGCCCGATGGGCGGCTACGGCTACATGCAGTACATCGCGCCGGGCCTGATCATGATGTCCGTGATCACGAACTCGTTCGGCAACGTGGTTTCGTCATTCTTCGGCGCGAAGTTCGGCAAACACGTCGAGGAGTTGATCGTGTCGCCGCTGCCGCCGTGGCTGATCGTCGCAGGTTACGCGACGGGCGGTTTGCTGCGAGGCACAGTCGTGGGCGCGGTGGTGACGGTGGTCGCGCTGTTCTTCACGCACCTGCAGGTTCACCACTGGTGGGTGATCGTTACTTCCGTGATGCTCAGTTCGCTGGTGTTTGCGCTCGGCGGCTTCATCAACGCCGTGTTCGCGAAGAACTTCGATCAGATTTCCTGGTTCCCGACCTTCGTGCTCACGCCGCTCACTTACCTCGGCGGCGTGTTCTACTCGGTCGCGCTGCTGCCGGAGTGGGCGGAGAAGCTCTCGCACGCCAACCCGATCCTCTACATGGTCAACGCGTTCCGCTACGGATTCCTGGGTGTCTCCGACGTGAACGTCGGCTTCGCGTACTCAATCATGGTGGTCTTCCTGCTGGGACTTTACGGATTCGCGGTGTTCCTGCTGCAGAGAGGGACGGGGATCAGGGAGTGATCGTCGTCGCCAGTGCTACGGTAACCCATCAAAAAAACTCCGCGCGGTAAGCCTCTAGAGTTGTGCTCTTTCGACCTGATCCAGTGGCGTGTATAGAGTGTTGCTGATGTTGGCTGTCTTCAGGGCGCGCTTTACACGCTCAGTGATGAAGATCCAGCCAACATCGCCTTGAGGCATGAAAATATCGGAGCCATCCCAGGTTGAAGGATCAAAGTACAGCCCTTTCCATGCAGGGAATACGCCTCCGGGATAGATCTTTTCTACTTTAAAGCTCCTTGTATTGTCGATTGGACCGCAACGCCCTCGAACGGTGAGATAGGAATAAGGCCGTGCTTCGCGAGCCTTGTCATACAACGTGCAAGGAATCGCATCCCATCCCGCGATGTGCTCGCGACGCAAGAGGTCCACGGCATGCTGACTAAGCAACACCGGCACCGCGAGTGTCGTCCAAACGACATCCGATGGACGAGCACTTCCCATTGCCCAACGGCCTTCCATCGAAACAATATGATGGGAGTCGCCCCGCAACATTGGCAACACCCTATCTCCGGGCGTGTCTATGGACGCCACGAAGGCACCACTGTCACCCGGATCGGCCAATGCATATAGATGGCTGAATCCCGGAAAATGTTTAGAAGCCGATGGTAAGTCCATAGCGTTGTGCCATTTCCCGACCGTACTGCATGATCTGATTCACACTCGGATTCGGATGCGCGCGAAAGAATTGCTCCCAATCTCGATTATATGCGCTAGCCCATTGCTGGTGGGAGCCGCTCTGCCACCAGGCGCCAAAGTGCGGATCATGAATGTTGATACCTGCCCGCTGAAATTGGTCCTCGAACTTTCTTGCGAACACATGATGTGCGTCCGCACCCGTTGGAATTCCTCCAGTTAATCGCCCCAAATTTTCTCTGAAGTTCCTGAAGGTAAATGGCTTCAGCGCTTGTGCACTAGGTCCGAGTACCCGCAACCCTATTCGCGTTCCACTCCGATGGGGCGTTGCGAATATCAAAGGCACCTCACCCAAGTCATACCCAAGGTTTCCTTGCGGGGAATCCGGCGGGCCCACGTGATAGGTCGGCAACGTCTGTAGCGCCTCCTCGAAACATCTGAGGTTAGCCGGGTGTTTTGGGAGGCCGCAGGAGAATGCCGCAACGAATTCGCGTCCCGTTTCTATGCTGATATCGGCCAAGCGCCTAAGCATGCCTTCGTACGCGTCGAAGTTGGCCGGAACCGCCCAGCCTCCTCCGAGCACGACAACGCCCATTGCTGCCAGTCGCGCCTCAAGTGACTGATCGTATCTCGCAAAGTCGGGCTTCAACTCACTCGGCGATGCTCCCGCCGACGGAACTCCCACCGCACTCGGCGCCGCCCAGCCGAACGTCGTCGGCGGACGCGAAAGCACGAAACGGGCCTGCGGGAACCCCAGCGACGGGCCGCCTCCCCTGTCGGGTCCAAAGCAATCCGGACAACTGTCGAAGAACCCGCTTGGGTCTGTGCGCGAGGTCGGGTTGTTGCGGACATAGCTGTAGCGGTTGAGTGACTGGGGATCGTACGGATCGGGGATGAAGGGATCGGCCGACAGGAATCTCCCGATCACCGGGTCATACACGCGCCCGTTCATGTGAACGAGCTCCAGGTTGTCGAGGTGCTCATGATCGGTGTAGCCGCGCCGATCAATAGTTGGGAAGGCCGGAATACTGCCCGAGCTCGGGGGCCCACTGCTCCAGGCTGCTTCATCCCTTCTCTTGCCCCATGCATCAAAGCTTTGCGTGGTCGTGAGGAGTTCGATCTGCGCCAAGCCCGTCACGCTGCCGAGGGCATCCTTATGCAACGTCGTGAATGCGAAGGTGGAACCGGAAACGTGCCGGCCGATGGCGATCAGCTCGCCCTCGGCAAAGACGTGATAGTGGTAGGCGGGCGTACCAGCGGTCGTGCGCTTCTCGAAGAGCCCATAGATATAGACGCTCGTTTCGGTCTGCGAGGTCGCGCCGTCGTAGCTCACCTGCTTGTAGCGCTGGCGATCCGGTCCGTACCAGAAGTCGCTGTAGCTGCTATTGGATCCGTTTATTCGCAGGGGCAGGTTGAACGAATACCAAGAGATGGCGTTCCCGTTTCGGGACGACATGTTGCCGTTGAGGTCGTACGCGTACATGGGCGTACCGCTTCCGCCGGCTCGCGTAGCAGCATGGGGGTGCGCGGTGTCGGCGTATGCGTAGAGATCATCGCCGGTCAGGTCTGACTTGCTGTTGATGTTTCCGTTAGCGAGGTATCCGACAGTCAGCTTATCGGTGCCAGATGCATCCTTGACCTTCACCAGGCGATAGAGCGGGTCGTACTCGAACGTTTCCTTGAGATTCAGCCCACCAGATGTTCTGAGCAGGTCCTCACGCGAAAGCATGTTTCCCGCGCGGTCCCACGTGAACTTCCAGTGCTGGATATCGCCGGTCCAGGGCGAGGCTACGCCCACTGACGTACGTTCCATCACGTGGCCGGTGACCGCGTCGTAGTCGTTCAGTTCATGGCCGCAATAGCCGCTTGACGCGCAGTCGAGGTTGGTGTGCTGGGTATCCTCCCAGTACTTGACCTGTCCACGCGCCGTCCGCTGGTAGTTCGAGCGCAGGACCCGTATCGGGTTGGTGTCATCACGCACGCGGTACAGGTGGCCGTTCTCCCTTTCGTAACGGATGCGTGGCCGCGCGCCGCCCGGTGCTGCCGGATAGGTGATCGTGTACAGGTCACCCGTGTCGGCGTGATACGCCCACTGGAATCCGAACGTGCCATCCGGGATGGTGACGCTCTTGGCCGACAGCCGGCCCTTGTTGTCGTAACAATAGGCTTCGCTGTAAACAGTCACCGAGTTGGTGACTTGGGAGACTGCGCCAACCTTTCCGCGACCCCAGCCGCCGCTCTGGCCTTCAGTGCACGTTGCACCCGTGTGGCTGTCCCAGGTGAAGCTGGTCGTGGTGAGCTCCGAGTGATCTGTGCGGCTCGTCATTCTCCCCAACGTGTCGTACGCGAACGACGTGGTCCAATTCGGCGAGGCAGCCTGCGTCTTCTGGTCGCGGATGGCCTTGAGTTCACCCGTGGGCCAGTAGTCGAAGTTCCACGTACCCAGATTAGGGTCCGCCGTCTCTGTGCGGAATCCGCGATCATCGTAGTTGTGAGTGATCGTGGCGCTGGCTCCTTCGGGTCCAACCAGCGTCTTGGGATTGCCGAACGGATCGTAGGTGTAAGTCGAAGGCACCGCACTGGCTGTTCCGAACGCACGCGTTGCGCTCACGATCTCGCCGATCGAGTTTTCGATGTAGCGGGTTTGCTTCCCTTCCCCATCCACAAAACGCTTGACGAAGCCCTCGTATGCAATCTCTGTGGATACAGAAGGCGCGGAGACAGTATCGCTTTCGGGTCGAGTGGCGAAACGCGGCCGATCGATCAGGTCGTACTGATAGCTCTGCTGATATGACGTGGCTCCGGAGTAGTACGGGAATGTTTTCGTCGCCAGCCGCCCCAGGGCATCGAACGTCGAATCAACCAGGCTATAGTTCGAGGCCACGCCGATGGTGCCCAGCATGAGCTGGCGGGTTCTCAGAACGCGACCAAAAGAATCGAGCACGCCGAACTGTTCCGAGAGGACGGTCAATTCATTGCTTTGCCGCCGCGTCGTGCGAACCTGGTAACGCGCCTTGTCATTCAATCCGCACCAGCTGTTGTCGATCGTGCACGCCGTCAGATCGTGCATGGTCGTCGTCGCATCGGGATGCGTGATTTTCTTGAGACGTCCGAAGTCATCGTAGGTGAACGAGGTCGTCGTGCCGTCCGGAGCAGTTTCGGACGCAATGACGCCAAGATCGGCACGCCACGTTCTGGTGGTGCTATGGTTTGCCGGGGATACGGTCTGCGTGAGTGTCTCGAGAAAGCGGCCGGTCCCCACGTCCCACGTCAACGTGGTTACGCGATTCGTGATGCCAAAGGCCGAAACGGTTTTCTCGGCGAGATTGCCGAAGTTCGGAGCCGAAAAGCCTGTGTCATCGTCATACTTGAAGTCCGTCTGCAGCCATTTGGTGCTGTCCGGCTGAATTTTCTCGCGCGTGATGCGGCACTTGGGCTCGTTCCATAGGTAGTCGACCCGGCGCGTCACGCTTGCTCCGCCCGCCGGCAGCGTGCGCGTCGTGTCGATGCGCTTGGCCCTACCGAGGCACCACTCGGTTGCATTGTTGATGAGCTCACCGGATGGAATGGTCGTCACTTCCGTGTGAATATGGTTGTTGTTCGCGCCGGTAGCCATCTCCTTGGTCGCGACGGTGGAGCTGGTCACCGTTCCATTGGTGTCCACCACGTTGGTCGTCGTCGTTTTGCGGAACAGGACGCCGTTCTGCGCGCCTCCCACTTCATAGTCATCTGCAACGATTGATGAGACATAAGCGAGCCGGAATTCGGTCGTACCTGACCCGGTCACGTGCTCGTTCCAAGTTACCGTCTCGTCCCTGATCGGGTGGCCGCTGGAGGACTGCTTGACGATCGTTCTCGTCGGCATTCCGATCGTCGAGTACTTGGTCGTGTCCTGCGAAAACTGCTCTTCAACAAAGATGTTGTTGCGCAGATCGGTTCGCTTGCGTTTCCCAAAGCCCAGGAAGCCGCGTCCAGTCGAGCTGAAGCGAGCGCCTTCGTACGTGAAGTCGGTGTCGAATGTCGCGCTCGAGCCGGTGCCGTCAGACGCCTTGACCCGCCTCACGATGGGCCGCGCCAGCTTGACGTCTCGATCTGGGTACGTAGCACCCGTGCCCTTCGTGTAGACAGTACTGTCGGTCATCGGCAGGTACTCGAACTCGACCCAGTTTACGAAGCCCTGGGTCGTAACCTTCTTCAGAAGATCAGCCGGTATCGGCTGATGGAGCGCGTACTTGATCGTGCTGCCAAACGAGATGAAATCCGAATGCGGATCGCCGTTGACGTTGCCCATGCGGAACGCGGCGTACTGCGTATGCGATAGTCCCGTGGCGGCCGGCGAGGCGAGGCCGGTGCCTGTGCTGCGAAAGTACTCAAAGTTTGTAGATGGGAGTTTCTGCGCGAGGATGTCCATGCGACCGTCGGCGTCGTAATCGCCGATGACATAGGTGTAGGAATAATGGCCCGACATGCTCGGACCGGCCACGATGTCGTTCGAGCCGCCATACACGACTCGCAGGTCGCCAGCTACCTTGATCCAAACGACATCGGTTAGGCCGTCGTCATTGAGATCGCCGTACAGGTGGTTGCCGCCGACGTCGGCTTACGTGTCGAGCGGACCGTGCGAGACGCCATCGATGAATCTCGCAACGAAAATCTGCGACCACTGCGACTCCGGATCGTAGACGTTCATCCAGGCGATAAAGTCCTCGCGCCCGTCGCCATTGAAGTCCGCGCTGCGCAGAGCGCTTCGATAGCGGGATGCTACCGGCGGGAGCGGACCGCCCGCCCAGGGATAGAAGCTGACGTTCGGATCGTTGGATCGCCAGCTGATAGTTTCGGTCGCGAACGACGCGCCGCTGCGGAGCGCTACGCGCAAAATGGCTTCATCGGATGTTGTGACACGTACCAGGTCATGCTTGCCGTCACCATTCATGTCGTACGCACGCGTATTCCAGGGATCGACGGCGTCGATGCCGCTGTTATACAAGGCATCAAAGCCAGACCCGTTTGATCGCATAACGTGCCACTTGAGCGGGCCCGTGATGGAATAGGGAAAGATGAGGTCGGCCCTCCCGTCGCCATCCCATTCCACCGGCAAGGCAGCCGTATAGTTCGCGTTTGTAATACCAGTTGATATCTCGTTGTCGTAACCGCCACTTGCAAGCGCCTTGCGGATACGCCACGTGCCGCCCTGTGCTGGAGTGGAAACGTAAACGAGGTCATCACGCCCGTCACCGTCGATATCGATGAGATGCATGTCCGCGGGATACCGGCCGGCAAGCTTTGCTCGGTCTGGTATGACGCCGTCGCGTTGGTCCATTCAAAGTTCGTGTAGGCCAGGCAGTGGTCGTCGTCGATGATCGTCGTGCATTCCCGGATCTTTTCGACTCGGCTCTGTCCGCCTGCACCCGTCTGATAAAAGAACTTGTAGATCTTGATGACAGAGGTGTTGTGCTGAACCTCGATCCGATCCAGCCGCTTGTTCTCGATCGCCGGTCCGCCAAAGGAGTGAAATCCCACAATTGGATCGGGGCGATTCAGGTCTTCGTACACGAACAGGACCCGGTACGGAGCCGTCGACAGGGAAGCGCCGGCGTTCGTGGTGTACTTGACATCGTTCGGACGAAAGACGCCGCTCGTCATGTCATCGAGATAACTGAAGTCGATCCGGTTGCCCGTGCGGTCGCGAATTGCATTCAGTGCCCAGGAGTGACCGATGGTGCCGTCGAACGTGGTGATCAACGCATCGCCCGACGTCGAATCCGAGTTTCCGTACTCGTAGATCAGTCCATCCTTCTGCCAAACCTCAAAATAGCTCGGGCCGTAGGCAGCGCTGCCGCCAAACGCCACGACCTTGGCCACGCGGTCGATCTCAGTCCGGTAAGTGGAACCGGCCAGCCCGTACGTCCCAGGGGCTGATGTGAGACGCAGGCGGTCGCCGTCGAGGCAATAGACGTCTTCGGAAGTGAGCCTGATCGGGGCCGCCAAGCCATCTTGCACATGGGTCTTCACACAACGCGAGATCACCGAGAAGCCGGTGATCTGGAATCCCATACCGACGATGCCGTTGTCTCGGCCCTGGTGGTAGTCGATGGCAAGCTGCGGGGCGAGACCACCGCTGGCGGGAGGTGCCCAGATGGGAATGGTGTAGCGCGATGAACCCGATGGCGTGACTTCGTAACTGCCTGAAGTGCGACCCACCGCACCCTCGGAACTCATCGAGTAAGCCAATGAGAACACTACGATAGACAGTAGTGTCCAGAATTGCCGTGCACGCATGCAAACTCCCCTGTATCTGATTCCGAAGCTCGAAACGTCAGAGCGCGTTCGGATTTCGACGGAATGACCCGACGGAGATCACTCCGAGCGACTCACCCCGCGGTCCCTTCACGGCAAGCAGTCGCGCAGACCGATCTGACGAACTCACTGTCTCGAGCACGCGGCGCATGATTGCGCGTTGTTGCTCTGCGCTAACTTCATGAAAGGCCTGGCCGACGGTGAGCACGTATTGGTTGTCGTGGCGCTCCAGGCTCTGAAGCTGGCCGCGCGCGATAAAGCGCTGCAGGGTCGGCAGGAAGGAGATCTGCGCGGACCGTGGATGAGAAGGTGAGAAAAACAAGAAACAGAAAAGCGGAGGAGATGAGCGTTTTCATGGTTGTGCCCCCGCAACTGGATCCCGGTCCGCAGTGGCGCCCGATGACGCTAATGTGGTGCTACTGCGGGCCTCCTATCTGTAATAGCGCAGAATGCGATGCACCATTCTCACTGCGCGGACACTTTATTGCTTGGTTGGAGTAAAAGGCGGCTTGATGCAACGTTTCCTGAGGGCGAACGAGCAGCCGAGTTACTGCAGACAGGACGGATCTCGGACGGGCATCCCTTCGTGATCGGCGTGGGAGAGGATGAGTACTGGAATGCGCTCGACCCTGACGATGTCACCACTCTGGAGATACCTAACGATGGTCATGTTTCCACAGGCACGTTCGCGGGAACAACGGTTCTCCAGCTCTGGAATCCGACAGATGTGACGGTGACCAGGTTATTGGCGGAATCGCGGACGTACATGGATCTTGCGATGCGTGGGTTGAAGCTCACGCGGCCGGTAGGTGGAGATACTGTTCGCATTACTTCACTTGGCGAGGCGACCACCGAATCCCAACACGTCGATCGATGGGGTCGTCCATGGCAGGTCCGCACGTGGCAAATTCCGTTTGCGGACTCCGTGTTGATCTCGTATGCGCTTCCTCTGCCAAGAAGGTGTGCCTCGCTCATACAGTTGGTGCCACGCTCGCTACTCGCGTTCTAGGCTCATTGCCAGCCGCTGGTTGGTGACTTCCTGGCGCCTTGCCGTGGACGTGGACATGCCCGAGAAGGAATTACGCAATAAGCTGGCGATAGCCAGTCGAGGGCTCCGCCCGCTGGAAAAGTAAAAGGAACCGGCGCTCCCCGCGCGCCGGCTCGCTCGATCTGGTCTTAGTTCGGCATTCGGAGTCTTCAGCCCTCCTAGCCTCTACGCCTCCTCGTACTCCATCCCAAGCGCCATCGCCTCGATCCGCTCAGCCGTCTTATACAGCTTGTCGCCGGCCGCCCGCTGCAGCACGAGTGCGATGTCGCGATCGAGATCCGCATTCTGCTGATGCAGCGCCTGCGCGCAGACACCGATCGTGCCGACGACGTAGCGCAATGCTTCCACGTGCCCGCTGAGCTCGAGACGGATGTCGGATGTGCCTTTGTCCAGGGCGCGCGACCCACTGCCCTCGCCGGTGTCGCTCTCGCCTCCTCGCTCGCTCGTGTCCTCGGCACTTCGGACGGGGGTGTTCCTCGGCGTATCCTTACTTCTAGCCATCTGCTCAACTCCTCTTGATCAGGTGGTCAGGCGTCCGTTGGTGTTGGTAGCACCGGCGGACGCCGCTTCCACATCGTTTCAGTTCCTGCGGCGCGCGTCGTGCGAGAACTCGCGTTTCTGCGGAAACCCGCGCCGCTCCTTGTGGATGAATCCACGCGCCCACGCTAACGGACGATGTCAAGCGGGTCGAGTGGCAAATTGGCCGAAGTTGCACAGTTTGGAGCGCTGCGACTGCAATTCAGGCGCGGGCGCGGATTTGCTCGACGCAGGCACTTGCAGGCGAGCGAGTTGCTGCCGTGTGTTCGACTTCGGATGCCACGGCGGCTTTCGATGACGATGCAATGCCGACCGCGGCGTGAGCAGTCAAAGTCTATGCTCCTGTGCGACCGCGGGTGCCCGCTGCAGATGAAGCAGATGCTTCCGCATGCGCAGGTGCAAGGCGCAGCTCCCATCCGCCAGATCAGATATTTGCGCACAGCTGGCCAGATACTGAACAAGTCTGCGCTTGCAGTTGCATCTGCTATCGATGCAGTCGACTCTGCAACTGTCCGCTGGCAGCCGGCTTCAACCTTGCCGTTCGGTCAAAGCAACTGAGTTGCTTCCCGTATGTCTGCACTCGCAACTTACGCAACTGCACACCTCCGCGTTCACGGACTGTACAGCACCGCTTTGCAATCATCCCTTCCGAGAGCGAGATCGCTCGATCGAGATCGCCTCATGTGTTTACCCCTTACGGAAGGAATGACAGGAGTCTCTTATGGGTAAAGTTCGAACGCCGAAGGATGCATTGACTCGGGTGACCGGTGTCACCAAGGCTTGGGAGACGTTGCGACCCAACAAGTCGTTTGGTGGACGCACGCTCGACCAGTTCAAGGAGATCGTCAAACCCTCGTACGACGCCCGCGACGAGATTGCGGAGCTCGAGGGTCGCATGCAGGCAGCCATGGCGCGACGAGATGCAGCGGATGTTGTATCGATGCAGGCCTCGCAGCACGCCGTGCAGTCGGTGCGAGGCGATCCGGAGGAAGGCGAGGATGGTGAGCTTTACGCCGCCATGGGTTTCGTGCGCAAGAGCCTGCGCAACACGGGTCTCACCCGCAGGCGCGCAAAGGAGGAGGCGAAGACCGAAGGATTGGTCTGAGATCTCTGCGAGTCAGGCCCCGCCACGCGCGCGAGTGGCGGGGCTTGTCCTTTCGTTCTATCGGTCAGCTATCCCGCCCGAGTCCCCGCGTACTTCGGCGGTGCCTTCCATTTTGCCCTCGCCGTCTTGCCCATGACCTTCAGATCCGCGGCGCCGGCATCGCAGCCGAGCAGGCCCCAGTTCTTGAGCTCCTTGGAAGGAAGCATCATTGGCTTTGAAGGATCATGGCGGCCGACCTTGTCGATCCAGTCCTGAAACCATTCGGGCGCGTAGCTCTGCGTCAGCGGCGATGAAGCGATCGCGTGGCGCACTCCCTTGAATGCGTGATAGCCCACGACCAGCAGCTTCGCCTCTTCGACGGGATAGTGCTCATAGGAAACGAGCTGCCGCGCGTAGTAGTAATGCTCAGCCGCGGCAACGTCGACGCTGCCCGTTAGCGCCGGGTCGCCGGAGTTACGCTGTTTGTACAGCTCGAGATAGATGACGTGGGCGCGCTGGGCCGGATCCGGAATGTCGTTGTAGTGCGCCCACGCCGCGTTGATCATCTCGTGCACGACGTTGTCATTCACCTTTCCCATGGCGAAGACGCTCAGTCCGACCTCAATCCACGCCAAAATCGAAGTAGCTATCCAGTCCCGACGCAAACCAGCCGGTCGTGCGGACCTGGCTGTTGTAGAGAATGAACGCGTACTCGCCCCGCTTGAGATCGCCGTTCGGGGTGACGCGATACAGCGTGTAGTCCGGCGGAGCCTTCGCCTGGCTCGCTTCCTTCTCGGCGGTCGCCAGGATGACGCGATCCTTGTTGATGCCGGTTGAGTAGCTGGCGTAGTAGCCGCCGCTGCCGACTGATACTTCGCGCGTGTTGTTGTTACGCACGGCGAAGTTGGCGATCGTGTAGTAGCTCTCCGGCTGCGCGTTGTTCGGAATCGCGACGACGAACGAGGGCTTCGAGGACTTGAGTCGCAGGGTCGCCGCCGAATTCTGCAGCACTGCGTACTGCGACACACCGCCCCAACCCAGCGCACGCGCCGCGTGACGGAAGGAAGGCGTCAAATACTTCATCTGCTGCGTGGTATCCCCGTCGTGCATGACCACGGTCTCGGGATTCAGCGCGTTTGGATTCACCTTGCCGCCGCTGGTGCCCGCGGTTGCCATCGTTCCGCCGCTCGCCTTTGCGGCATTCGCTTCGATCATCGCCTGCACGATTGGCTCGGGCACGCCCGCGTTCGACAGCGCGATGATTCCCTTCGCCGATGTGTCGAATCCGGCTTTCGAGCTGCGGATCGACATGAGAATGGTTTCTTCCGACATCTTGGCCTTGACCAGCGAGATCACATCCGCGTTGGTCATCGGCTTGTCCTGGGCCGAGGTGGGCAGAGACAACACGCAAACGATCATGAGTGCGATCAGCAAGTGCTTGAGCATGGCAATCCCCAGGGAAGGTTGTTCTTGTATCGGATGGCGCGGCGGACGGTTCTTCTTGGAATGACGGCGGCCCGGCCCGCGTGTCACGCCTATCCTGCGCGGGCGGCGGCAGGCCGGTCAAGAAAGCCGCTTGTGCAGTGCGTACAAGCCGCCGTGGGGTCAGTCGGTGCGCTTGTGCTTGCGTCTCTCGGCTTCCCGGAGAGCGGCGGATGCCACCATTTCCCCGGCGATCATCTGGATACCGATCATTCCCGCATCCAGCGCGAAGCTGCCGGCTCCGTCGCTGGAGCCCCGTAGCAGCCGTGTCCAGAACGACGTGCGATCCGCCCAGCGGGGCACGAGGAGTTCCGCCCGATCGATCGCGATCTGCCGCACCTTGGTCGGCGACATTTCCCGAAACACGTTCACCGTCTCCCCGGGCATGCCCATCACGAGTCGCGCCGCAGGTGGATTTGCCGTCGCCAGGTGCCACGCAAAGAAAAGCGCGAGCCGTGCAAACTCGAGCAGGTAGTGGCGGGCCTCATCGCTGCCGGGATTCTCGTTCAATAGCACCGTCGGTGAGCTGGCGATCTGCTGCCAGTAGCGATCGTCCAGGAAGCGCGCCGAGTACAAGGTGAAGGGCACCCGCGCGGCCTCGCGACGCCGCAGCGGATCCATCGACACCAGCTCGACATAAGCCGGGCACGGCAGGCGCGAGCTCACGCGCGCGGCCTGCCACTGGCGTGGCACGCGGGTGAGCATGGTCAAAAAATCCCAATTGATGTCATACAGCGGCTCGAGCACCTGCGGCGTGAGGATCGGGCTGCTGTGCCAGGGTCGCGGTGCCGAGAGAAACGCACCGGTGTGTGTTGTTGTCATTGGGGTCCCTCCGCTTTTGCCGTGATTCTCCTCCATTTCGCCCTTGTGAGCCACGTAAATTTTGTGGTTTATATGAACCAAATCCCGGAAGGAATGCCGGGCAAGGGAGGCCACTCATGCGAATATCGGACGATCGCTACCACAGGGATCGCGTGCGGTTCGACCTGGCGATGCGGATGATCCGTCACTCCGCGCGCACGTGCACGATCCGCGCCTGGACCGGCTTGAGCGACGATCGCATCCGCCGGCTCTACCGCGAATATCTCATCGAGCAGTGTCATTCACCGAACCCGCGGCAACGAGGCAAATCGCCACGGCAGATCGAGATCTTCCTGCGCTCACCGGAGATGCTCGCCGAGGGCGAGCAGCTGGCAAGCCTCTTCAGCGTGCTCGGCGTCGTGCATCCATCACAGGACTTTCCGAAGCGCGTTGACCCGGTGCTGACCATCGAGTGCGGTGAACAGTTCTGTGCCGCCTATGAAACGCATGTGACGATGCATACGTCATCGCAGGTCTCATTCGAGCATGCATCGTTCCTGCTGATCGCGCTCAAGCGGCGCGATGGGCTGCACCTGGCCTGGTGTCCTCGGTGTGGGCGCCTTCGCCTGCGAGATGCGTTGGCACCGCGCGAGACGCCATGCCTTTACTGCATCGGTGAACAGCCTAGGTTCGGAGGCAGGCGCCGCAATAGCCCGCGTACGTCAGGCAATGGAGGCACGGGGAGCGCACCGCCGGTCGCCGCCGACGATGGCTGATACAATGAGCGCCCGCACGCCCCTTGCGTTCAACTGGATGGATCATGCCCGGGCGAAACAGCGCTCCCAACGTCTTTGCTGGCCAGTACGTCGACCGGCGCGCGCAGATGCGCGATCAGCCCAATTGGCTGTCGAACGCCGCGCGCGCCGCCACGACGCGTTATGTCGCTCTCTGGAAAACGCGCAATCTCTTCGATGCCGTCAGCGGGCGAGCGCTCCTCCTGGCGCCGGAAGATCCGCTGCTCGCCAAAGGAAACCTGGACGACTCTATATATCTGGGCTCCGCCGGCACCCAGGACTACTTCCTGATCGACCTTGAGGAAGAGCCCGGCCCGCCCGCAAATCCAAAGGCCAGCTTTGATGAGCTGCGCACACGCGCGGCCCTCCTCCCGGCGGACGAGGCAGGACTCCTTTCTTATGCGCGCGCGCTCTCCATCTGGCGCAAGCGCTCTGGCTTTTGCGGGTACTGCGGCAGCAAGACACGCCGCATGGAAGGTGGCCACATCCTGGTGTGCACGGGCGAGACCTGCGAAAGCGAACAGTATCCGCGCGTCGATCCCGCGATCATCGTGCTCGTGACCGACGGCAACCGTGCGCTGCTGGGCCGGCAGGCCTCGTGGCCAAAGGAACGCTACTCCTGCCTCGCTGGTTTCGTCGAAGCCGGAGAAAGCCTCGAAGACGCGGTGGCGCGCGAAGTGTACGAGGAAGCCGGTGTAACAGTGCGCGACGTCGAGTATCACTCGTCGCAGCCCTGGCCCTTCCCCTCCTCGCTCATGCTCGGTTTCAGCGCATTCGCAAGCTCGACGAGGATCACGCGCATCGACCAGGAGCTGGAAGACGTGCAGTGGTTTTCGCGCGAAGAAATTGCCAACGGCAACCCGATCCTCTCGCCGGGTATCTCGATCGCGTTCCGGCTCATCGAAGGCTGGTACAACGGCGGTTCCGACCTGCCCCTGCGCCAGACGCCTGGCGCGCGGCTGTGGGACACGATGACGAAAGTGCCAGCGAAATAGACTGTAGTAACATTCGCGCTGGCCATAACAACGCTGGTCCATAACAACGCTGGTCCACAACAACAATGGGGGCCACGCGATCAGATGTTCGAGCCCGTCCAACTGCCACTCTGGCTGCTGATCCTGCTGGCTTTGCTGGCCGCGTGGGCCGTGGCCTCCCATCTCCTGTTGCCGAGCGTGCGCTGGTTCTTCGGGAGGCGGCTGAACCGGCTCACGGATCAGCTCAATCGCACGCTGTCCCTGAAAATTCCCCCGGTGGCGGTCACCCGCCGCCAGGTGCTCATCGATCGGCTGGTCTACGACCCCAAGGTGATGCACGAGGCTGCGCGCTTCGCGGAGCAGGAAGGGATTCCGCGCGAGGTCGCGCTCGCGCGGATCGAGACTTACGCGCGCGAGATCGTTCCGGCGTTCAACGCGTACTTCTATTTCCGCATCGGCAGCGCGATCGGCAAGGGATTGCTGAACATGCTCTACCGCGTGCGCATCGGACATGCCGACGATGCCGCTCTGAAGAACCTCGCAGCCGATGCGAGCGTGGTCTTCGTGATCAACCATCGCAGCAACATGGATTACATCCTCGTCGCGCATCTCGCGCGATCAAGGGTTGCACTGAGCTATGCCGTCGGCGAATGGGCACGAGTGTGGCCGATCCAGCAGGTCGTGCGATCGCTCGGCGCCTACTTCGTGCGGCGCGGCTCGGGCGATGAGCTCTATCGACGCGTGCTCGAACGCTACGTGCAGATTGCAGTGGAAGCCGGAGCCGTGCAGGCGATCTTTCCCGAGGGCGGCCTGAGTCGCGACGGATTGTTGCGCCAACCGCGCATCGGTCTGCTCGATTACATGCTGCGCACGTTCGACCTGCGCTACGGGCGCGACATCGTCTTCGTACCGGTCGCCATCAACTACGACCGTGTACTCGAGGATCGAACGCTGCTGCGCGACACCGATCCGAACGCCGAGCGGCGCTCGGGCTGGGCAGCAGTGCGCACCACATTCGGCTTCGTCGGTCAGCAGATCGGCTTGCGACTGCGCGGCAAGTGGTATCGTTTCGGCTATGCGTGCGCGAACTTCGGCACGCCGATCTCCTTGCGAGGGTACTTGGCGCAGCGCAAGTGGGATCCCGCCACCCTCGATCGAGAGGCGCGCTCCGTGAAGGTTACCGAGCTGGCATCCGACCTGATGACGGCGGTCGGGCGAATCGTGCCCGTGCTGCCCGTCTCGCTGGTGGCCCAGTTGTTTGCTGAAGGCCCGGAACGCGAATGGACCGAGATCGAGATCCGGGCACGCGCGCAGGAACTGCAGAAGCAGTACGAATCGCTCGGCGCGCACGTGTACGTGCCGCGCAACGATGCGGACTACTCGGTGATGGTGGGCCTGCGCATGCTCACGCTGCGCAACCTGGTACTCGAGGAGAGCGGTCGCTTCCGTGCGAACCGCGAAGAGCTGCCGGTACTGCGCTATTACGCCAACGCGATCGCGCATCTCACGCGCCCGCCGTTGTGGCTGGCATGAGCGTGGTGCTACATCTTCTTCAGCACGCACCAGGCGAGCGTGCCATTCCAGATGGGGACCAGGAGCGTCCAGCTCCAGATCCGATAGGTCCTTCGCAGTGCGTACCCGAGCGCGGCGAATGCGAACGCCAGCAGAACGAATCCCGCGACCACGGCCTCCGTACCTGAGTACCACGAGGTTCGGTCGATGCTCTGATGGCGCCGCCCGAGGCTGATGGACTGCTCGGACAGGGCAATTGACGGCGCACCGCGGCCGTGTTGGCTCGCCGCGACGGCCGTTGTCGATTTCAGGCTTGCGCTTCCTTGTGCCTGTCCTTGAACAGCACCAGGATAATGAACCCGATGACGTTCAGCAGCCCGAGGAGCCCCCACGCTCCGCTGTAACCCTTCCCTTTCGCGTAGTAAACGCAACCGACGATGATCAGCACCCAGCCAACCAGGAGCACCAGCGTCCAGAGGGCGGCCTGATTCGGGTCCTGGTTGCCGACCACCATCATCCTGGAGCCCAGCTGGAGCACGAGCCCCAGTCCCGCGAAGATGTTGGTCTTGGTCTTGTATTCCGGGATCATTCGGTTCTCCTTGATTGTCGTTGTTGCTGGAGTCGACGTAGCGCGGGCGCAAAAGTAACAGACTGTCGCCGCGCGCGCAGCCTCCACGTTATCGGGACTGGGTTCCGCCTGTAAGATCACCGCATGTGCCTGCTCGTCTTCGCGTGGAACGCGCATCCCCGTTATCGGCTCGTGTTCGCGGGCAACCGCGACGAGTTTCATGAGCGCCCCACTGCGCCGATGGCGTGGTGGACCGAGAGCGACGCGCCCGACGGCCGGATCGACCCTGCCGCCGGCGGAATCCTCGCGGGCCGCGACCTCCAGGCAGGCGGTACCTGGCTCGGTGTTTCCCGCGATGGCCGTTTCGGCGTCGTGACCAACTTTCGCGATCTGCAGAAAGCCGAGCCCCACGCACCCTCGCGAGGCGAGCTGATCACGCGTTTCCTGGCTCGCAACGTTTCAGCACGGCAATTCGGCGATAACCTCGCGCCGGGCGCGGCCAGCTATGCCGGTTTCAACCTGCTGCTGGCGGACTCGAGCGACATGGTCTACCTCTCGAACCGCGCCATGGCCTTGTCGCGAGCGCTGCCGTCTGGCATCTATGGCCTGAGCAACCACTTCCTGGATACGCCGTGGCCGAAACTGGAACGCACGCGCGAGCGATTCAAGTCGTTGATGTCGACGCCGGATCCGTCGCCGGACGCGCTGCTCGACATGCTGAACGACCGCGAGCCGACGCTGGAACACCTGTTGCCGCAGACGGGGTTGAGCCGCGAGTGGGAGTTGCTGCTGTCGTCCCCGTTCATCGCGGACGAGCGTTACGGTACGCGCTGCTCGACGGTCGTGACGATCGGGCACGACGGGCAGGTCCTCGTGCGGGAACGCCGCTTTGACGCCGGGGGTCGAAGCACGGGCATGGACGACTTCACCTTCTCCACTCCGTTCCGGTCCGCCAATGCCATGCCGGCCTGACAGGCCGGTCGTTGCAGCGCTGCTGCTGGCAGCGACGCTCCTCTTCCGCGCGACAACAGCGGCAGCCGACATCGAAGTCGCTATCGAAGGCGTTCCCGAAGAGATGCAGGCGAACGCCCGCATCTTCCTCAGCCTGGGACGCTATCGCGAGCGTGACGACCTCACGCAGGACACCATGGATCGGCTGCACGATCGCGTCGAGCGCGAAGTGCGCCAGGCAATGCGTCCGTTCGGGCACTACCAGCCGAAGGTCACGTCCGACGTCACTCGCGTGGACGAACGCGACTGGAAAGTCGTCGTGCACATCGATCCGGGCCCGCCGGTGATCCTGCGCGAGCGCAGCGTCGAGGTACAGGGCCCTGGTCAGAACGAGCCGTGGTTTCGCACCATCGTCGCGAGCTCCACGCTGCGCGAGGGGCAGCGGCTCGATCACGGCGCCTACGACAAGCTGAAGAGCGATTTGCAGCGCACGGCGGTCAGCAACGGTTACCTGGACGCGAAGCTCATTCGCAACGAGCTGCTGGTCGATCCACCCAACCTGTCGGGCACCGCCATCATCGCGATGGAAACCGGCAAACGATATCGCTTCGGCGAGACCACGATCGAGCAGGACGCGATCCGCCCGGAACTGGTACGGAAGTTCCTGCGCTACCGCGACGGCGACTATTTCGACACGGTGGCGCTGCTGCGCACGCAGTTCGCGCTCGACGACAGCCAGTACTTCTCGGTCGTCGAAGTGATTCCCGGCCAGCGCAACCCGGAGACCCTCGTGGTGCCGATCGCGATTCGTGCGCAGGCGGCGCGGCGCGACCGTTACTCCTTCGGCGTCGGTTACGGTACCGACACGCGCTGGCGCGGCACGGTGACCTGGGACATGAGTCGCGTGAACGATCGCGGCCACCGGGCGCGCATCGAAGTGGTGGCGGCGAACCTGGAGACGCGCTTCGAAACGCGGTACCTCATCCCGGTCGGCGATCCGGCACTCGAGAAAGTCAGCATCGATGGCACCTGGTCGAACGAAACACTCGCGGACCTCGAGGTCACGAGCACGGAGCTGCGAGCGGGCCTGACGCAGGTGCAGGGACGCTGGCAGCGCGTCCTGTTTGCTTCCGTGTCCGAGGAAACGACCGAGTCGACGCTCGAGAAGCGCACCGACCAGCTGCTCGTTCCCGGGATCAGCTATTCGCTGCTGCCCGCCAACTTCCAGGGCGAGTCGCTCACCTTCAGCCGCGGACTCTTTGCGGAGCTCGTCGGATCGCACAGCGCATTCGGATCGGACGCGGACTTCCTGCGCCTGCGCCTGCGCGACGAGCACGTGTTCGATCTCACGCAGAAGTGGCACCTGCTGCTGCGCGCGGAGATTGGCTTGAGCATGGTGGCGGACTTCTCCGAGCTGCCCGGCTCGTACCGCTTCTTCGCGGGCGGCGACCAGAGCGTGCGCGGCTTCGGCCTCAACGAGCTGTCACCGCTCGATGCGAACGGAGAGAAAGTGGGTGGCCGGCACCTGGTCATCGGCAGCGTTGAAGTGATTCGCGACCTGCCACGCAACTTCGGAGTGGCCCTGTTCGTCGACGCCGGCAACGCGATGGACAAGCTCGGCGATCCACTCGAGTACTCCGTCGGCGTCGGTCTGCGCTGGAAACTTCCCGTCGTCACGCTCGGCATCGACGTCGCGCAGGCCATCTCCGAAGGCGGACACAATCCGCGCTTCCACCTGAACATCTCCCCGGTGCTCTGATGCGCAAGGTGCTCATCATCTCGGGGATCGTACTGCTGGTGATGGTCAGCATTCCGGCCATCTTGTTCTATTGGTTGTGCTACACGGAGTCGGGCCTGCACTGGCTTGCGGCACGCACGCAAGGACTCAAGACCGCGCGCATCGAGTTCGAGGGCCTCACGGGATATCTCGCCGGTCCGATCCACGTGGACCGGTTCGTGCTGGATCATCCGCGGGTGCGCATCGACGCACGTGACGTGAACGCGCGCGCGCACCTGTCGGATCTCTGGGTCCAGACGGTGCATGTCGAGCAGGCCGATGTGCGCAGCATCGCCGTCCAGGTCCGGCGCGTCCCGCCTTCCCAGGAGAAGCGTGAACCGAGATTCCTGCCCGCGTGGCTGCGGATCCGGGCCAGCAGCATCGACGTGGCGCGCGCAAACCTGCTGCTGCAGAACGGGATGGATTTCGACGCGGCGCCGCTGCGCGCGTCCGCCACGTTGACCACTGACGAGCTGCGGGTCAGCCGCAGTTCGATCCGCAGCGAGAAGTACACGTTGTCCGGCGCGCTGATCCTGCGAGCACGGGATCCGATTGCGCTCGAGGGAGCGATCGACTGGCTGGTGACGATGCCAGAGCAACCTCGCTACTCGGGCAAGGTAACTTTCCTCGGCGATCTCGCTCAACTCGATTTCAAGGGCGGAGTCGTCCAGCCATTCGCTGCGAGCTATGAAGGCAGCGCTCTCGATCTCACCGGCGAATGGAACTGGCGAAGCACGGTCAGCACGCGGGGCTTCAGCCTCGAGCCGTGGCAACCGGATTCCGGCCTTGGCACGTTCGACGCTTTGCTGAGAGCGACCGGCAGCAGCGACGCCCTGAACGTCTCAGGCGACATCACGCCGAAAGATCTCGATACCGGCCCGCTCGCGGTGTCACTGCGCGGCGCGTACCGCGATCGCAAGCTACGCGCGGATGACCTCGTCGTCTCGCTGAAGCAGGCGCGCGGGCTGCTCCAGGGTCACGGCGAGTTCGTCTTCGACGGCGGCGTACCGAGTACGCGCCTCGACGGTCGCTGGTCGCAGTTGCAGTGGCCACTGAAGGGCACGCCCGTCGTGAAAAGCCCTGCGGGCGAGTTTTCGATCGGCGGCGAGATGCCCTTCCTGATTTCACTGAAGGGCAACGTCGATGCCGGCGACAGATTTCCGGCCGCAACGTTCTCGGCGCGCACAGTGCTCGACAAGGGCACCCTCTCCGCTCCTGAATTCCATGCAAAGGCACTGCAAGGCACCCTCAGTGGCAATGGCGAACTGACATGGTTTCCGACCAAGTCGTGGCGTGCCGAGATCGAGGCAACCGGGCTCGATCCGCGCCTGCTGCATCCGGAGTTCCCGGGCCGCGTCGCATTCCGCCTCGCGGGCAGCGGAACGGGGTTCGATGCGAAATCGAAGTGGGACCTCGCGCTCGGGAACGTGAGCGGCACACTTCGCTCGCAACCCATTGCGGGCCGCGCGCGCGTGCGCCACGAGCGTGGGGCCTATCGCGTCTCCAATGCCGACGTTCGTTTTGGCGGCGCTCATCTCGTCGCCAACGGCGTGTACGGACCGGTGAAGGACCTGCACGTCACGCTCGACGCACCGGACCTTTCGCGCGTCATTCCCGAGATCCGGGGTAGCGTGAACCTGCGCGCCGATCTGCAGGGAGACGAGAAGACGCCGCTCCTCAAGATGAATGTCCGCGGCCAGGGGCTGGGGTACGAGAGTTATGGTCTGCAGCAATTGAGTGCCGATGGGCAGATCGACTTGAGAGACCAGCTGGCGTCCTGGCTCACGCTCGATATCACCGATCTTGGCATGGAGCAGCGGCGGCTTCGTTCTATCCGCGCGCGCCTGGAGGGTCGCGCGAGCAAGCATGAGCTCGACCTCGCAGTGAACGCTGGTAACGCGCAGGTCACGTTGCATACGCGCGGCGGTTACGAGAAGGAAACGTGGACGGGAGTTCTCGACGCGCTCACCTTCGCTGCAGGCGAAACGAAAATGAGCCTCGATGCCCCGGCGAAGCTGGCCGCAAGCCGCAAGCACGCTATGCTCGAACAGGCGTGTCTCGTCGGCGGCGATCAGCGAGCCTGTGCCAAAGGCCAGTGGCAGATGCGTGGCCCGTGGAACGTCGAGGTGGTGGGCACGGCGTTGCCACTCAAGACGCTGGCGGCAGGACTCCCCAGGCCGCTGGAATACTCGGGTACGCTAAACCTGGATGTTCGAGCGAGCGGCAGTCCGGCACGGCCATGGACCGCCGTCGCGCGCGCCGACTTCAGTAGCGGTGTGTTCCGGTACAAGCGGGCTGGCGGCAAGATCCAGAGCGTTGCGATCGGCACGGGTCGTGCGCAGTTCGCGGCCGATGCCGAGCAGTACACGGCTCGCCTCGATCTGCGGGCCGAGCCGGGCGTGAGAATCCGTGGCGAAGCGCGGGCACAACGTCAAGCCGGTGTGGCGTGGCAGCAGCTGCCGCTGACCGGATCGATCGAAGCGGAGACGAGTGACCTCGGTTTCATTCCCATCCTGGTTCCGGAAGTCGATCGCGCGAGCGGTGAGCTCAAAGCGGACCTGGCGCTGAACGGCCGGCTCGGTGCGCCGCGCTTCGACGGCGCGCTCAAGCTCACGCGGGGAGAGATGGATCTCTACGCGGTCAACCTGCTCTTGCGTGATATGGGCATGGATGTCGAGCTCGCCGGCAACTCGCTCAGCCTCTCGGCGAATGCGCGCGCCGGCGAGGGCAAGATCGCGGTGACCGGCGACCTGTCGTGGAAGGAACGGTCGCCCAAGGGCACTCTGCGACTCACGGGCGAGAACCTCCTGCTCGTCGACGTACCGGAAGCTCGCATCGTGGCTTCGCCGAACCTGCGTTTCCGCATCGATGGGCGTCGCATCGACGCGGACGGCGCGGTACGAGTGCCGAATGCGCGCCTGGCACCCGCGAACCTGACCGGTGCGGTGCTGCCTTCCGAAGACGAGGTCATCGTCGGAGAGGAGCCGGAATCGCCGGAGAACCGCTTCGTCGTCACGACCGGCATCCACCTCATCCTGGGGAATGACGTCACGATCGCGAGCTACGGCCTCACCGGCAAGCTCGGCGGCGGCGTGCTCGTATATTCCGCGACCGGAGAAGTCAGCACCGGAATCGGCGAAATCAAGATCGAGGAAGGTAAGTACACGTTCTACAGCCGCGAGCTCGACATCGAATTCGGACGGCTCGTCTTCAGCGGCGGCCCGCTCGGCGATCCGGGCGTGGATCTGCGCGCGATCAAGCAGTACCCGGACGTACTCGCGGGCGTGAATGTGCGCGGCACGTTGCGCAGTCCGCGCGTCTCGTTCTTCTCCGATCCGCCGCTGCCGCAGACCCAGGTCGTGTCGATCCTGGTCGCGGGACGAACGCTGGATTCCTTGCAGGATGGAGGCGCGTCGAGTGGGAGCACGAACAGCACGGCCCTGCTCGCGCAAGGCGGAGCGATACTCGCCAACCGCCTGGGTGAACAGCTGGGCGTCAATCTCGATGAGATCAGCGTGGAGTCGGAATCGGGAGACGAGACGAGCCTGGTGCTCGGCAAGTACCTGTCACCGCGCCTGTATGTCAGTTATGGCATCAGTCTCACCGAATCCATCAATACGCTGAAACTGCGCTACACCCTCAGCGATCACTGGACCATCAAGACCGAGGCGGGAGAAGCGCGCAGCGCGGATGTCGTCTTCACCATCGACCGCGGGGGCCCGGAAACCGGTCTGCCGCTGCGCGAGCGCGATTGAAAAACTCCGGCACGGTGCTTCTTCCAGAGGGGGCTGAAAGGGCACCGTCCCGAAGTTGCTGGCAAGGTTGCCTCCTTTGATCATGTCTCTCGCCCACGGCCACCAGAGTTAGCAAGGCGCGTGCCATGCGCGAAAGTGCAGGTTGAGTGCGGCGGAGACGCGCGTTTCGCGGGGTGCGAGAGTCGCTTGCATCCTGGCGGAGCACGCGGGCCCGGCGGTGGTGCGAACACGCGGCTTACGGCATGCACCACCTGCGCGCACGGCGCACGCAAGACTTGCGCGAACGTATTCATGAAGGCCATTCTTGCTGCATCCAGTTCGCTTCCCATCTTCGCGGGCGGCACCCGACTTCGGCAGGAGCTTGAGATGAACTCGATGCGCGACACCCGTGGCCGGCGACGCACCTGGCACCTGGCCCCTGGTCTTGCAATGCTGGCCGCGACTGCTATCGGCGTGCGCACCGTTTCCGCGGAACCGCTGGTGAACGAAGCGATCATCAACGCGCCCGCGGCCGAGGTGTGGCGGATGTTCACGACGAAACCGGGCATGGAATCGTGGATGGCGGCGCACGCGGACATCGACCTGCGCGTCGGCGGACTAGTCCGCACGCGTTACGAGCGCGACGGCGCGCTCGGCGATGACAAGACGATCGTCAACCAGGTCATTTCGTTCGAGCCCGAGCGCATGTTGTCGCTGAAGGTGCACCAGCCCCCCGCCGATTTTGCGTTCCGCGGTGCCATCAAGGACCTGTGGACAGTCATCTACTTTCAGCCGCTCGGGGCTGAAATGACCAACGTGCGCATCGTCGGGCTCGGCTTCAGCGAGAGCGACGAGTCGAAGAAGATGCGCGAGTTCTTCGCGCGCGGTAACTCGTGGACGCTGGAACAGCTGCAGAAGAAATACTGGCCGCTCTGCGCCCGCTGCGAACGCGAGAAGGCGCTGGAGGAAACTACGCAGAAGGCAGTCGCGGAATCCGTCTCGCAGGATCCGGCGCCGGAGAAGAAATAGCGGGGCTAGTCGATCGCGCGCAGGTCGCGGCCGCGGGTCTCGGGCATGAACACGAACGAGATCGCGAATCCCGCGAGTGCGATCACGATCGGATACCAGAGCCCGGCGAGCACGTTGCCGGTGTAGAGAACAATAGCCGCGGCGCTCAACGGCATGAAGCCGCCCAGCCAGCCGCTGGTGATGTGATAAGGGACCGATAGCGATGTGTACCGGATGCGCGTCGGAAACAGCTCGACGAAGAACGCCGCCGCCGGTCCGTACATCATCGCCGAGAAAGCGATCATGACGACGATCAGCGCCATGAGCCCGAGGTGCGATGCGTCGATGTCGCCGATACTCCGGATGACGGGCAGCGAGGACTTTGTCGGGAAACCGGCCGCTGTGAGTCGGGCGTCCAGTTCCTCGGACATCGGGTCTACGATCTCGGTCTCCCCGATGCGAACCGCCAGCCGTCCGTCGCTGCGCGCGGGCTCGCTGCGATAGCTCACGCCCCTCGCGGTGAGCGCGTCGCGTATCCGCTTCGCTGCAACAGAGGCTTCATCGTCCGAGAACAGCCGATAGGGCACCGCCTGGACACTCACGGGCACTGTATCGCGCGCTTGCGCCAAAGCAGGGTTGCCGATGGCAATCAGTTGCTGAAACGCCGGAATCAACACGAGAGCGCCGAGCAACATCCCCGTGAGCATGACCTTCCGGCGGCCGACGCGATCGGATGCAGCGCCCGCCACGATGTGGAGCGGTACACCAATGAGCACTGCGACACCGACGATCACCGCTGCGGTCAGAAGCTCGATGCCCAGCGTCGCCTGCAAAAACACGAACGTGTAGAAAAGCGCCGTGTACCAGACGACCGTCGTGCCCGCGAAGCCGGCGATGGCAATGAGCATGAGGCGCCGGTTTCCCCTGCTCGCGAAGCTTTCGCGAATGGGCGCCCTGGCAACCTGCCCGCTGCTGCGCAGCTCGGCAAAAACCGGCGATTCTCGCAGTTGCAGGCGGACATAGACGGAGATGACCAGCAGCAGCACGGACAGCAGGAACGGAACGCGCCATCCCCACTCGCTGAAAGTTTCCTGCCCCATGGCCAGGCGGCACGTGACGACGACAGCGATCGACATCAGGAAGCCGAGGCTCGCGGTCGCATTGATGTAACTGGTGTGATAGCCGCGCTTCTCCGTCGGCGCATGTTCGGCAACGTAGATGGCCGCGCCGCCGTACTCACCGCCGAGCGCCAGGCCCTGCGCGAGCCGCAGAAACACCAGCAGAACCGGCGCCCACCACCCGATGCTCTCGTATGTCGGCAGCAGGCCGATCAGGGCGGTCGACAGGCCCATGACGATGATCGTGATGAGAAACGTGTGCTTGCGGCCGATGCGGTCACCGATGCGCCCGAACACCAGCGCGCCGAGTGGACGTACTGCGAAGCCCGCGCCGAATGTCGCGAGAGCCGAGAGCAGCGCCGCTGTCTCGTTCTGCGGTGGAAAAAACATCGTGGAAAGGAAAGCGACGAGGCTGCCGTAGAGGAAGAAGTCGTACCACTCGAAGATCGTGCCCAGCGAGGCTGCGACCACGACCTGGCGTTGTTCGCGGGTCATGCGATGAGTGGGCTCCCTGAGGAAACGACAAAACCGACGACATCCCGGCGCGCATTATGACCATTTGCGATGGAGCGCACAGTGCCCCGCTTCGTAACCACAATGTCACCCGGCGGCAACCGACATAGTGACTCGCCCTGTCTACGATGCACGACATTCACCCAAGGAATGGCCCATGTCCGCACGCGCCGATGTTTCTTCACCTGCTGCCGGCCCGACACTTTCCGGACAGAACCTCTCCGGACCGACTCTCGCGATTGTCGGTGCGGGGTTCTGCGGCACGCTCGCTGCGATCTGGCTCATGCGCAGCCCTCTGCCACCCCGGACTCGTATCGTCCTGGTCGACCGTCCCGGGCGATTCGGTCGCGGCCTTGCCTATCAGCAGGGACCCACCGACTGGCTTCTGAATGTGCCGGCGGAGCGCATGTCTCCTTTCACGGAGAAACCCAACGACTTTCTCGAATGGGCGCAGCGTCGCGACCCATCGATCGCGGCGGGTGATTACCTTCCGCGCACACTCTATGGCGAGTACCTGCAGGAGTTGCTCGCGGCTTCCGAATCGCAGTCGCCGTCGCGCGCGCGCCTCGAGCGCGTGCCGGGATCGGTGGAGAAACTCGTCCCGCGCGGCGCACGGGCCCTGCTCGTCCTCGACGGCGGCAGGACCATTCGCGCGGATCGCGTCGTGCTCGCCCTCGGCAACGCAGCGCCGGCCGATCCTCTCGCCGAGTTGCGAGGACTTAGCTCCTACGTATCGGATCCCTGGAAGCAGGGCTGGATCGACGCACTCCCCGAGAAAGCGCGCGTCGTTCTGCTCGGCACCGGCCTGACGACTCTCGACATCACCTTGCAGCTTGCACAAGCGCGCCCGAAGGCGCGCATTCTTGCGATTTCACGCCACGGGCTGCTCCCGCGGGAACAGCAGTTGCCGCGACGCGCTCCGAGCGGTGTACTTCAGAACGAGGTGCTGTTTTCCACGCAAGCGGCTTTGGGACGCGGACCGCTGAGCGCGCGATTGCACCGTTTTCGCGAGTTCATTTCGCGCTGGACTTCCGTCGGCGGCGACTGGCGTGCCGTCGTGCAGGGCGCGCGCGACTCGTTCCCAACCCTGTGGCGCAACCTGGATGCGAAGGAACGCAGGCGTTTCATGCGCCACCTGCGTGTCTGGTGGGATGTGCATCGGCACCGCGTGCCCCCGCGGACGATGGAGCGCATTGAGACGCTGCGCAGCAGCGGCCAGCTCAGTGTCGCCGCTGCACGTTTGCAGGGTTGTTGGCAGGATCGTGAGCGCGCCTCACTTCGATGGCTGCCGCGCGGTGCACGCAGGGCTGCGCTCGACAAGGCGGACGCGATCGTCAACTGCACGGGGCCGGAAACCAATGTGCTGCGTTCACGCTGCGTGCTGATACAGTCGCTGATCGACCAGGGCCTGGCGAGACCGGACGATCTCGGTCTCGGCTGGCAAACCGCGGAAGACGGGCGCCTGCTGGACGCGCAGGGCTGCGCGTCATCACTCATCTATTACGTGGGGCCGCTCCTGCGAGGCTCCTGCTGGGAAGCGACAGCCGTGCCCGAACTGCGATCACACGTGGAGAAAACGATCTCCGCGGTGCTGCATTCCATCGTGGTGCCGATGGCGCGACCTGCAAATCCGACGCCAGGCGATTTTCCGCGCAGCCGGCTGCTGCGGCGCGTGCAGCGGTTTCTGCACGCCTGAACGATTCCTGTTTACGCGGAGCGTGCCGGGCGCTCTCCTATGGCAGCGTCTTGCGCAGCCACGTCGCGATGGCTGCAACTTCCTCTGCCGACACCGTGTGGCCCATCGGATAGGTGTGCCATTCCACGGCGTAGCCGCTCGCCTCCAGCAGACGCTTCGACTCGGAACCCAGTGCCGGATCGACCATGGGATCCGCAGTGCCATGTGCCATGAAGATTGGCGTCTTCGCGTTCGCTTCGCTGCGTTCCGCCGTGAAGGTGTTCGCCAGTACGAAGTAGGACGAGAGCGCGAGGATCCCCGCGAGCCGCTCGGGATAGCGGGTGCCCGTAAAGATCGCCATCGCGCCCCCCTGCGAAAAGCCGGCCAGCACGAGGCGTGACGTCTCGGTGCCGCGTTCGTTCTCGCGCCGGATCAGCTCACGCACGGCCTGGCCGGAGGCGCGCACGCCACTCTCGTCCTGGCGCGACGCGCGATCGATACCGATGATGTCGTACCACGCCCGCATCGGATAACCGCCGTTGAGCGTGACCGGGCGGACCGGCGCATGCGGAAAGACAAACCGCAGCGGGCGTTCGCCGGGCCGCACCAGCTCGGAAACGATTGGCTCGAAATCGTGCCCATCCGCGCCGAGCCCGTGCAGCCAGATCACACTGGCCTGCGGCCCGGGGCCGGTTTCCATCTCTACGGTTTCCAGCCTCGAGGTTTCCAGCTTCACGAATGGCTCCTCGCGCAAAGGCGCGCACTATACACGCGAGCCGCAAGGGAGGCTTGACGGGCCGTGCATATTTATGCACCATGCGTGCACTTTTATGCACTGCGCGGGGAGCCCAGGGCGGCGACGGTTCGAACACGATGGAAACGGCACACCAGGTGGAGCGGCGCGCGGCGATCGTGCGCATCCTGCGTGACCAGGCGGTCGGGCGACAGGCCGATCTCGTGCGGCTGCTGCGCAAGAGCGGACACGAGGCGACCCAGTCGAGCGTCAGCCGCGACCTGCGCGAGCTCGGCGTGCTCAAGGCGGGTGATCGCTACGTCCTGCGGGACGAACTCACGCCCAACGACGGAGAGTTCGGGTCCCTGGCCGGCTTTGTGCGCGAGATTCGCGCGGCCGGCCCTTCCATCACGGTGGTGAAGACGGCGACCGGGGCCGCGCAGACCGTCGCGCTGGCCATCGACAAGGCGCAGTGGCCCGAGGTCGTCGGCACCATTTCGGGCGATGACACGTTGTTCATCGCTACTCCGGGCGCGGCTCAGCAGCAGAAAGTGTTGCAGCGCCTCCATTCCGCTTTCGGTTTCTGACGAGCGTCCCATGACAGCAGTACACCAGGGCGACGAGCCCATTCTTCTCGCCTTTTCAGGCGGCCTCGACACTTCTTTCCTGGTGCCCTGGCTGGCCGAAACGCACCAGCGCCCGGTGGTCACCGTCACCGTGAACACTGGGGGCATCGATGCCGAGGCCGCACGCACGCTGGCGGAACGCGCTCGTGCGCTCGGTGCGCGCGAGCATCACATCGTGGACGCACGTGCGGACTACTTCGAGCAGGTGCTGCGTTTCCTCATCATGGGGAATGTTCGCCGCGGCAACCTCTACCCACTCTGCGTCGGCGCAGAACGCGTCATGCAGGCGCAGACCATTGCGCGCCTCGCGCGGGAAATGGGCACGAAAGTGGTTGCACACGGGTGCACTGCCGCTGGCAATGACCAGGTGCGATTTGAAGTCTCCCTGCGCACGCTCGCACCGGAGCTGGAGATCCTCGCGCCGGTCCGCGACCGCGCCTTCAAGCGGCCGGAGCAGCTCGAGTATCTGCAGCAGCGCAAGCTGCCCGTGCCGCCGTTCGGCGCTGCGTACTCCGTCAATCGCGGTCTCTGGGGCGTCACTATCGGTGGCAAGGAAACCCTGACGTCTGCCGACAGCATTCCCGAGAGCGCGTGGGTGCTCACGCGCGATGCGTTCTCCACGGCGCGCGCACCCGAAAGACACGTGATCGGATTTCGTGCGGGCATGCCGGTTTCGCTCGATGGACGCCCGAGCCCGGCGGTCGACCTCCTGGAAAAGGTCGAGGCGCTGGCTGCACCTTTCGGCATCGGCCGCGGCATTCACCTGGGCGACACGATCATCGGAACCAAGGGGCGTGTTGCTTTCGAGGCGCCCGCAGCAGAAGTGCTGCTGAGTGCGCACCGTGAACTGGAGAAGCTCGTGCTCACAGGGCGGCAGGCACGCATCAAGGAGATGCTCGCCCAGCCGTACGGAGATCTCGTGCACGAGGGCCAGCATCTCGACCCGGTGTGCCGAGACATCGAGGCATTCTTCTTATCGTCCCAGGCGCGCGTTACCGGCGAGGTGACGGTGCTGATGCGCACAGGCAATGCTTTCGTCGAAGGAGTGACGTCGCCACACTCGCTCATGGCCGCCTCGAAGGGCGTCTATGGCGAAGCCGCCGGGGAGTGGACGCCCGCGGATGCGCTCGGCTTCTCGCGCATCCAGGCACTCACTGGTATTTTTCACCAGCGCGCCGGTAACAAGGAGCAGCAGGTTCAATGAAGACTGTCGTCGTCGACAAGATCGCATCCGTCACGCAGGCCTGTGGTCTCGGCCACGAGCTGCGCATCGCCACGGAGAATCTCCCGTGCGAGGAAGGCGTGGTGCTGGTCGTCGAGGTGCTGAGCAACAAGTCGACCTACAACACGCTCGAGCTCACCAGCGGCCGCATGGCGAAAGTCGCCAAGGGCGACGTCATCGTGGGCGCGCTGGGAACCCGCAAGGCGCTGTTCGGCTACTCGGGCCACATTCCGCCGGCCGTGCAGGCCGGTGACGTGATCCAGCTGCTGAACATCGGCGGCGTGCTGGGCGTGTGCGACTCGGCGACATCCGACAAGGGCAAGCCGTTCGACTGTCGCGTGCTCGGCGTCGTATTGCAGTTCCCATACCTCGGCGAGCGCATCGGCGTGCCGGCGCGCGTCGGCTACAAAGCGCTCGACTACGACGCCGCCCTGAACACGCGTGGCGTGCCGGTGGTCGCTCTCGCGGGCACGTGCATGGAAGCCGGCAAGACCGCTGCGGCCTGTGCCATCGTGGCGCGAATGCGTCACCGCGGTCTCGTCGTCGATGCGTTCAAGGCCACTGGCGTTTCGCTCCGTCGCGACATTCTCGCGATGGAGGACGCTGGCGCACGTCGCTCCATGATCTTCACTGATCTCGGCGTGGTCACCACCACGCCAAAAACGGGCCCGGCGCTCACGCGCAGCATGCTCACCGAAATGGCGGCCGGGAAGCCGGACGTCATTGTCTTTGAGCTTGGCGACGGCATCCTCGGCACCTATGGCGTCGAAGCCATCCTCAAGTGCGAGGACATCCGCGGCGCGATCACGAGCCTGGTGCTGTCGGCCAATGACCCGGTCGCCGCCTGGGGCGGCGTGAAGCTGCTGCGCGAGAATTTCGGCATCGAGCCCACGGTGGTGACGGGCCCGTCGACGGACAACCAGGTCGGCGTGCAGATCATCGAGCAGCAGATGAACGTGTCCGCGTTCAACGCGATCACGGACGGCCCGGCGCTGGGCGATCGCGTGATCGCCTCGCTCCAGCTGCCCGAAAAGCGCAATGAGCCCTTCGAAGACCACGCGGCAGCCGAATGAGCACACGCACACCCGCATTCGTCCTGGGAGGCACCGGCTACGTCGCCGGCGAGCTCCTGCGCCTCATTGCCGGCCATCCGCGCCTGGAACTGAAGGGCATCCTGTCCGACAGCCAGCCCGGTGAATCGGTCGGCAAGGCGTTCCCGCACCTTCGCAGCGCCTTCCCCGAGCTGACTTTCATCTCGCACGAGGCGATGGGCGATGCGATTGCGAAGGAACGCCCCAGCGCGTTGTTCGGAGCAGCGCCGCACGGCGTATCCGCTGCGCTGATCGATGGCCTGCTGAAAAAAGCCGAGGCGGCGGATGTGCGCGTGCGCGTGGTGGATATTTCGGCGGACTACCGCTACTCGTCGCCGCAGGCGTACGAGAGGGTTTACAAGCACGCGCACGGCGCGCCGCAGCGCATTCCACAGTTCACGTGTGCGGTGCCAGAGCATCTCGCACAGCTCACGACGACTCACGTCGCGCATCCGGGCTGCTTCGCCACCGCAACGTTGCTGGCGACCGTACCGCTGCTCGCGCTCGGTCTCGTCGAGCCGCGCCTGTTCATCGCGGGCGTAACCGGGAGTACGGGGTCGGGACGCAAACCGACGCAGGGCACTCACAGCCCGTTGCGCCACAGCGACCTGTACTCGTACAACGCACTGGCGCACCGTCATACGCCGGAGATCGAAGCACTCGCACGCGCGGCGTCCGGTGTGGAAGCGGAACTCAACTTCGTTCCGCACTCCGGTCCCTTCGCACGCGGTATTCACGTCACCGTGCAGGCGGTATTGAAGAAGCCGATGGATTCCGCTGCCGTCGTGGCGGCGCTGGCGGATTTCTATCGCGGCAAGCCGTTCGTGCGCGTCGGTGCCGACGCGCCGCGAATCAAGGACGTCGTTGCGAGCAACTACGCCCACCTCGGTGCAGCCGCCAATGGCAAGACCGTTGCCGTCATGAGCGTGGTCGACAATCTCACCAAGGGAGCGGCCGGCGGCGCCGTGCAGTGGATGAACCGCATGCTCGGATTCGCGGAAACGGACGGCCTCACCGCACCGGCGGCGGGTTGGACGTGACATGAACGCGGCTCTCTCTTCATCCGGCAACTCGCCGCTCGCGGCGGTCTTCGCGCAGTACCCGCTCGAGGTTGTCAGTGCGAACGGCGTGTGGCTCAACACGCGTGACGGTCGTCGCGTGCTGGATCTTTACGGTGGCCATGCGGTCGCGGCACTCGGCTATGGCCATCCGCGTTGGCTCCAGGCACTCGAAGGACAGGCGCGCCGCGTGCTGTTCCAGACGAATGCCGTGCCCATGGAGGTGCGCGAGCGTGCGGCGGCTCGCCTGGTGAAGTTCGCGGGACTCGGGCTGGACACCGTGTTCTTCGTGAACAGCGGAGCGGAAGCCAACGAGAACGCCCTCAAGCTGGCTTTTCGCGTGACCGGCCGGTCGCGCGTAGCCGCGATCGAGCACGGGTTTCACGGCCGCACGGCCGCGGCGGGTGCCGTGACCCATGGCGCTGCTGCGAAGTGGTACGGCTTCCCGCGCGCACCGTTCGACGTGAGTTTCATTCGGCGCGACGACGTTGCCGACATCGAGAATCACGTGACGGCCGACACGGCGGCCGTGATCGTCGAACCGATCCAGGGGCTCGCGGGCGCCTACGACCTGTCGCGCGAGTTCCTCGCTGGCCTGCGTCGCCGCTGCGACGAGACCGGTGCCGTCCTGATCTTCGACGAAGTCCAGTGCGGCATGGGCCGGTGCGGCGAGCCCTTCGCCGCCCGGCTGTATGGCGTCGAACCGGACATGATTACGACTGCCAAGGCACTCGGCAGCGGCTTTCCTTGCGCCGCGCTGCTGATGTTGCCGCGTGTTGCGGCTTCCCTCAAGGTGGATGCATTGGGCACCACGTTCGGTGGCGGCCCGATGGCGTGCGCCGTCATCGAAGCTGTCATCGACACGATCGAGTCGGAGGACCTGCTCGCCAACGTCCGCGAGGTTTCATCGCAGATCCGCGCGACGTGTGCCGTCGGACCCGTCACGGGGTTCCAGGGTGCCGGCTTCCTGCTGGGCCTGCGAACCCGCCGGCCCGCCAAAGACGTGCAACGCGACCTGCTGGAGCGCGACATCCTGGTCGGCACGAGTGCGGACCCCAGCATCGTGCGCCTCCTGCCCCCGTTCACGCTGGACAGCCAACACGTCTCGCGGTTGCGCGACGCACTGGCAGGGCTGCCGTCGTGAGCTTGCATCGCTTCGTGGACCTGGCGGATTTTTCGCGTGAGGAGGTCGTGGACCTGCTCGCGCTCGCTTCCCGTCTCGAAGCCAGGCCGGATGCGCGGGCACTGGCCGGCCGCATCCTTGGGCTCCTGTTTTTCAACCCCTCGCTGCGAACGCTGGCTTCCTTCCAGGTGGCCATGAAGAAGCTCGGCGGCGATTCGTTCGTGATCACGCCCGGACAGGGAACGTGGCAACTGGAAACACGACCGGGCGTCATCATGAGCCAGGCCGCAGCGGAACATGTGCGTGAGGCAATCCCCGTGCTGGCTTCCTACTGCGATGCGCTCGGCATCCGTGCTTTCGCCGAGGGGCGCGACCTCGCGACTGATATCGGGGAGGTCCAGTTCACGGCGATGAGCGAGACCTGCGACAAGCCCCTCGTGAACCTCGAGTCGGCGATGAACCATCCGTGCCAGGCGCTGGCCGACTGGAAAACGCTGGACGAGCTGGAAGTCCCGCAGCACGGCAACTTCGTGTTGACCTGGGCCTATCACCCACGAGCGCTGCCGCTTGCTGTGCCTGCAGCCGTCGTGCACATGGCGGCCATGCGCGGCATGAATGTGACGGTTCTCCGGCCCGAAGGCTTTGAGTTGCCCGCACCCGTGCTCGCGAAGGCCCATGCCGCTGCCGTGCGCTCGGGAGGCTTCGTGCGCGAGACGTCGAATCGCGAGGAGGCCTTGCGCGGCGCGCACATGGTGTATGTCAAGGAGTGGGGCTCCACCTTGCACTACGGCCAGGCGGATCGCGACGCGCTGGCTCGGTCGCAGCTCATCGACTGGTGCGTGCGCGAGGACTGGTTCGCGACCGCCGCACCCGGGTGCCGGCTGATGCATTGCCTTCCTGTGCGCCGTAACGTCGCGGTAGCCGACGAGATCCTCGACGGTCGCCGCAGCGTCGTGCAACGCGAAGCCTACAACCGCCTGCCGGTGCAGATGGCGATACTGCACAGGATGCTGGCGTGAACCCGCGAACCGCTATACTTTCCACGACGACGAGAACGACAGCAATGAATTTCAGACCTGACCAGACCGTTGCCGTGCGCGCGCTGCGCAACGCGGCGCCCTACATCCGCATGTTCAAGGGCAAGGTGTTCGTCATCAAGGCGAGCGGCGCCGTGTTCGGCGACGTGGAATCCACGCGCGCGCTGATAGAACAGGTGGCGATCCTTTACCAGGTCGGCATCCGCGCGGTGCTCGTGCACGGCGGCGGCCCACAGCTCACGGAGCTTTCCGAGGCGCTGGGCATCCCAACGCGGATCGTCCAGGGCCGGCGCGTGACGGACCAGAGGTCCATCGACGTCACCACGATGGTGCTCAACGGCCTGATCAATACGCGCATCCTCGCCATCTGCCGCGATCTGGACATCGACGCGGTTGGCATCAGTGGCGTGGATGCCGGACTGATCAAGGCTCACAAGCGCCCGCCCGTGCGAGTCGAGGGTCACGACGGGGACGTGGATTTCGGTTTCGTCGGCGACATCGATGGCGTGGATCCCAGTGTGATCCGCAAGCAACTCGACAACGGGCTGATGCCTGTCGTCAGCCCGCTGTCTGCGGATTCGAACGGCGTGCTGCTGAATATCAATGCCGACACGGTCGCTGCGGCGATCGGTGCCGCACTCGATGCGGAGAAGCTCATCCTCTGCACAGGCGCGCCGGGCATTCTCGAGCGACTCGATGATCCGACTTCGCTCATTTCCTACACCGACCTCAAGGGACTGAAGCGGCTGAAAGAGAGCGGCAGCCTCAGCGACGGCATGTTGCCCAAGGCTGCGGCCATCGAATCCGCTATCCGGGGCGGCGTGCGCCGCGTACACGTGATCTCGTACAAGGTCCCGGACAGCGTGCTCGCCGAGGTCTTCACCAACGAAGGCACCGGCACACTGATCGTCTCGGACACCAACGCGCTCAGCGCGGCGGAGCAGCAGGGCGGCCAATGACCCGCCTGTGGGACAAGGGCAAGCCGCTCGATGAGCGCGTGCTTCATTACACGGCCGGCGAGGATTACGCCCTCGACGATCGGCTGGTGAAGTACGACGTGCTCGCGTCGATCGCGCACGCGGAGATGCTGCACGAGTGCCAGCTGCTGTCCCAGGAAGACCTCGTTCTCATCCGCAACGCGCTCATGCAGATCGGCAACGACCACGCCAACGGCAAGTGGTGCGTGAAGCTGGAACACGAAGACGGCCAGACCGCGATCGAGAATCTGCTGACGCAGCGCATCGGTGCAGCGGGCGGACGGCTGCACGCCGGACGTTCGCGCAACGACCAGGTGCTGGCGGCGATTCGGCTGTACCTGCGTGAGGCGGTTGAGCAACTCAGCGCCGGCGCCAGCGTGGTGGCTGACTCCCTGGACGCGCTCGCACGTCGCGAGCAGAACACGCCCCTCCCCGGCTATACGCATATGCAACAGGCGATGCCGAGCTCGGTGCCGTTATGGGCTGGCGGTTTCGCTGCGGAGTTGCGCGATGACGTCGAAGGCCTGGAAGCCACGCATCGGCGTATTGACAAGAACCCACTCGGCTCCGCAGCAGGGTACGGCACGCCAAACCTCGACGTCAGCCGGGAGTCGACGCGCAAGCGCCTGGGCTTTTCGACGACGCACGAGCCCGTGACGGCGGTACAGCTTTCGCGCGGCAAGGCCGAAGCCCACGTCCTGTTCGAGATCGCGCTGCTGATGCAGGACCTGGCGCGGTTGTCCTCCGACCTGATCCTCTTCTATACGCGCGAGTTTGCCTTCGTCGAGCTGCCCGAAGCCTTTACGACCGGGTCGTCGATCATGCCGCAGAAGCGCAACCCGGACGTGTTCGAACTGATTCGCGGCCGCGCCGCCACGGCGCAGGCGTGCCTGTTCGAAGCCTTGGGGATCGTCGCGAAATTGCCGTCCGGCTATCAGCGCGACCTGCAACTGCTCAAGGCTCCGCTGTTTCGCGCCATCGACCAGTGCATCGGCACGCTCGAGATCCTTCCCGGCGCACTGGACGGCGTCCGGTTCCGCGCGGACCGCATCAGGCTCGATCCGGAGATCCAGGCCGCGGCGGAAGCGAATCGCCTCGTGGTCAGCGAGGGCATCCCGTTTCGCGAGGCGTATCGGCGCATCGCGCAGAAGTTGCCCAGGTAGTTCGCCCGCTACTGGGCGTCTGGCTGAGCCTCCGGTCTCGCGCTGGCGAAAGCCGGCAGCGCGGCCAGATGCTCGTCCACTTTCACCAACGTGGGGAATCCGGACAGGTCACAGCTGAAACGGCGCGCGTTGTACATCTGCGGTACGAGACAGATGTCGGCGAGCGAGAGGGAATTGCCGAAGCAGTGCCTGCCATCCGTGCTGCTGCGACGGGCCAGCGCCTCCAGGCCCCGGAAGCCCTCGGCGATCCAGTGGCGATACCACTTCTTCACCGCTTCCTCGTCCTGCCCGAACTCCCCTTTCAGGTAGTTCAGCACGCGCAAATTGTTCAGCGGATGAATGTCGCACGCGATCGCCAGCGCCATCGATCGCACCTGTGCGCGTTCGAGTGGCGTGTGCGGCAGAAACGGCGGGTCCGGGTGGCGCTCGTCGAGATACTCGAGAATGGCCAGTGACTGTCCAATCACGGCGCCCGAATCCTCGAGCGCGGGAACGAGACCCTGCGGATTGGCGGCGCGATATTCGTCGCGAAGGTGCTCGCCCCCGTCGCGCGCCAGGTGAACGGGCACAGCATCGTAGGACAGGCGCTTGAGATTCAGGCCGATGCGGACCCGGAAAGCCGCCGAGCTGCGAAAGTACGTATAGAGCTTCATCGCACCTCCTGGCCTCCACGCTGGCCGAGCGGTCGCGTCAGGCGTTCAGCCACTCGTCCTCAAACGTCATCAGGCTCTCGCTGCCGGCGCGAATCGCTGCGGCGTAACTGGCCGCGCGCGGCAGGACCTGGTCCGCAAACACGCGCGCCGTCGCGATCTTGGCGCGATAAAACTCCGCGTTGGGCGCCTTGTTCTGCAATTGGCGCCTCGCAATGATGGCGCTGCGCGCGAGTTGCCATCCGCCACACAGCACGCCCATGAGCATCAGGAAATGAAACGCCGTGGCGCCGACGAAGTGCTCGTCCCCGGCACTCGACCCGACGATCAGCCGGGCACTGTCGGAGGCGTCGCGGATCGCACTGAGGAGCGGTTGCCGCAGGAAAGCAAGCTCGGCCTTGCCGAGCACGTCATCGATCGAGGCAATCTCGTGCAACAGGTTCGAAAGCGCTACGCCGCCATCGCGCAGGACCTTGCGTCCGACGAGGTCCATGGCCTGGATGCCGTTCGTGCCTTCATAGATCGTCGTGATGCGCGCATCGCGCAGGTGCTGAGCCGCGCCGGTTTCTTCGATGAAACCCATCCCGCCGTGCACCTGCACGCCGAGCGCCGCGGCTTCCTGGGCGATCTCGGTCCCCCAGCCCTTCACGATGGGCGTGAGCAGCTCGGCGCGCGCCAGGTGCTGGCGCCGTTGTTCCGCATCGGGCGCATGGTGCGCAAGATCCAGGTGCGAGGCCGCGACGTATGCCACCGCGCGGCCGGCCTGCAGCAAGGCCCGCGTGGTGAGCAACATGCGGCGCACATCCGCGTGTTTCACGATCGTTACGCGCGACTTTCCATCCGGTGAACGACCCTGCACGCGCTCGCGCGCGTAGGAAACGGCCTGCTGGTACGCACGCTCGGCGAGTCCAATGCCCTGGAGTCCAACCCCAAGCCGCATCAGGTTCATCATCGTAAACATGCCCACGATGCCTTCGTGCAACCCGCCGACGAGATAACCTTCGGCGCCGCCGTTGTCGCCCATAGCAAGCACGCAAGTCGGGCTCGCGTGCAGGCCGAGCTTGTGCTCGATTGCAACCGGGTGAATGTCGTTGCGCGCGCCGAGCGTCCCGTCAGCGTTCACGCAGTATTTGGGCACGAGGAACAGGGAAATGCCTTTCACTCCCTGCGGCGCCCCCGCTGCACGCCCCAGCACGAGGTGGCAGATGTTGGGCGTCATGTCGTGATCGCCCCAGGTGATGAAGATCTTGCGCCCGAACAGGCGATACCGGTCGCCGTCGGCTTCCGCCCGCGTCTGCACCGCGGCCAGGTCCGATCCCGCCTGCGGTTCCGTGAGACACATCGTGCCGGTCCACTCGCCGCTCAGCATCCGGGGCAGGAACTTCTGTTTCAGCTCGGGCGTGGCGTGTGATTGCAACGCCAGGATAGCTCCGCCGCCCAGCTCGGGACAGTTCGAGAACGAGGAATTGGCCGCGGCCCACATCTCGCTCGCGGCCGAAGCGACCAGGTGCGGCAGGCCCTGGCCGCCGAACTGCGGTTCGCCGGTCAGCCCTACCCAGCCCGCCTCCGCGAACTGCCGATAGGCTTCGCGAAAGCCCTTCGCGGGCTTCACCTCGCCGTCGACCAGCCGCACGCCTTCGCGGTCGCCCGGGACGTTGAGCGGGCTCAGGATTTCGTTCGCGAAGCGCCCGGCCTGCTCGACCACTTCGCCCGCGACGTCGGGCGTGATGCTCTCGAAGGCGGGCAACCGCGCCAGTTGCGACAGGTCGGCCAGCTCGTTGATCACGAACCGCATATCGTCCACGGGTGCGCGGTATTCAGGCATGGGCTCGCGGGCTCCCCCGGATCACGAGAGTCACAAGAAATGAGGCGAAAGCATACCTGCACTGGGCAGCGCGGGCACTTGTTGCGGCTTGGCGAGCGAATCGCGTAACGTGCCGCCGCGTGACTATCGCCGCCCCCATCTGGTTTCGTCCCACCACCGTCGCGGAGCTTTCCCAGCTGACCGCCGGGACGATGGTGGATCACCTGGGTATCCGCTTTCTCGAGATCGGTCCCGACTTCGTGAAGGCGAGCATGCCGGTGGACCATCGCACGCAGCAGAACATGGGCATCCTGCATGGCGGCGCTTCCGTAACGCTCGCCGAGACGCTGGGCAGTATCGGAGCCAACCTGTGCATCGACATGTCGCAACGCGCGTGCGTTGGGCAGGAGATCAATGCCAATCACGTACGCCCTGTGACGAGCGGCGAGGTCATCGGCACAGCGCGCGCGCTGCACATCGGCCAGCGCAGCCAGGTGTGGCAGATCGAGATCCGCGATTCCAGCGGAAACCTGGTGTGCGTGTCCCGTATCACCATGGCCACCATCGAACGCAACTCGCGCTCGAAGCTGACGAGAAAGGAACCATGAGCGGGCGCACAGGGAACGCGGCGCGAACCTCCCCGAGTCGCGCCGGAGGATCATTCGGGCTACGCGCGCCTGCCGGGCTGCTGGTTGCGTGTGCCACGTTGATGCTCGTTGCCTGCGGCCAGCGCGGACCTCTCTATCTTCCCGACAAGAAGCCCCAGGAAGAGCAAACACAGCAATCGGCGCCTGCCCCGCAGCCGGCACCGAGCGACACGCCTTCGACTGCCGGGGAATCCGGGACGCAGGAATCGGCACCGCCAGGAGCGGCGACACCCGGCACCACGGACGAGGAAGACGAGCAGGCTCCGACCGGGTCCACGCCCGCTGCCGGGGATTCCGCGACGCCCGCGCAGCCAGCACCGTCGGAGACGCCGCCGCGCGAAGGCCCTCGCGGTGCTACGCGTGGCTGAGCAACGCGTTCTCGTTCTCGTCGACGGCTCGTCTTATATCTACCGGGCCTTCTACGCCCTGCCTGCGCTGAGCAATTCGCGTGGTGAGCCCACGGGCGCCGTCTACGGCGTCGTAAACATGTTGCTGAAGCTCATGAAGGAGTACTCGCCGCAGCTCGTCGGCATCGTGTTCGACGCACCCGGCCGCACGTTCCGCGACGAGCTCTTTGCCGAGTACAAGGCGCATCGCGAACCGATGCCCGACGACCTCACTCGCCAGGTCGAACCGGTCATCAGGATCGTGGAAGCGCTCGGCATGCCGCTCCTGCGCATCGATGGAGTGGAAGCGGACGACGTCATCGGCACGCTCGCGTGCCGCGCCTCGCGCGAATCGATTCGGGTGGTGATCTCGACGGGCGACAAGGACATGGCGCAGCTCGTCGACGAGCGCATCACTTGCGTGAACACGATGACCGGCAGCGTGCTGGATCGCGCCGGCGTGAAAGCGAAGTTCGATGTGTTCCCCGAGCAGATCGTCGATTACCTCGCCCTGATCGGCGACAGCTCCGACAATATCCCCGGTGTGCCCAAGGTCGGACCCAAGACCGCCGCGAAGTGGCTGCAACAGTACACGACGCTCGACAATCTCCTCGCCCATGTGACCGAAGTGGCGGGCCGGGTAGGTGACAGCCTGCGCGAGAACCTGGCCGCCGTTGAACTCTCGCGCAAGCTGGCGACCATCGACACGGACCTGCAACTCGCTTTGGCACCGTCGCAGCTCGTGCGGCGGCCGCCGGATGTCGAGCAACTGCGCAACCTGTACCAGCGATACGAATTGAGCTCACTGATGCGCCAGCTGACGTCCGCGCCGGAGACGTCGGCGGGGATACCGTCGTCTGCTGCCGCGAGCAGCGCACCGCGCGCTGGCGGCTCAACGGGTGCCGATGTCGCTCGGCCGCCGAACTCCATGACGGGTGCCTCGGCATACCGTCCCACCGCGGCGGCACTCGCGGAAGAGCCTGCTTTCACTCCGCCACCGCCGGTTGCGCGTCGCTACGAGACGATCGCGCGGATGGAAGACCTCGAGCGCTGGCTGCAGATGCTGCGTGCCGCGCCCCTGGTCTCCTTCGACACGGAAACGAATTCGCTCGACTACATGCGCGCGGAGATCGTGGGCGTCTCGTTCGCGGTCGAGCCCGGCCTGGCGGCGTACGTGCCGCTCGCGCACGACTACGCCGGAGCGCCGGACCAGCTGAATCGCGAAGTCGTTTTGGGTCTGCTCAAGCCATTGCTCGAAGACCCGAATCTTCCGAAGGTGGGACATCATTCCAAGTTCGACGCGCATGTGCTGACCCACTACGGGATCCGGCTCCAGGGCGTCCGCTACGACACGATGCTCGAGTCGTACGTATTCAACAGCGTCGCGGTCCGCCACGACATGGACACGACCGCGCAGAAGTATCTCGGCGTGAGCACGATCACGTTCGAGCAGGTTGCGGGCAAGGGCGCACGCCAGCTCACGTTCAACCAGGTGCCGGTCGATCGGGCCGGGGAGTACTCCGCCGAGGATGCCGACGTTACGCTGCAACTCCACGGCGTGCTGTGGCCGCTCATCGAGCAACAGGCTTCGCTACGAGAGCTCTATGAGCAGATCGAGCAACCGCTGGTGCCCGTGCTGCAACGAATGGAGCAGTACGGCGTACTGATCGACCGTGAAATGCTGAGAAAGCAGAGTAACGAGCTCGCGAAGCGGATGCAGGAGATCGAGGCTGCGGCACATCGCGAAGCCGGAGGACCCTTCAGTCTCGATTCTCCGCGCCAGCTGCAGGAAATCCTGTTCACGCGGCTCAACATTCCCGCGCTGCGCAAGACTCCTTCGGGGCAGCCGTCGACGGCCGAAGACGTGCTGGAGGAGCTGGCAGAGACCTACGCGCTGCCGCGCCTGATCATGGAGTACCGCAGTTTCTCCAAGTTGCGATCCACGTACACCGAGAAGCTGCCAGAGCAGATCAATCCGCGCACCGGGCGAGTGCACACCAGCTACAACCAGGCCGTGGCTGCCACCGGCCGCCTTTCATCGACCGAGCCGAACCTGCAGAACATCCCGATCCGCACGCCGGAGGGCCGGCGCATCCGCCAGGCGTTCGTGCCGGCACCGGGTCAGGTGTTGATGGCGGCGGACTATTCGCAGATCGAGTTGCGCATCATGGCGCACCTCTCGGGCGACGAGGGCCTGCTGGCCGCGTTCGCCGAGGATCGCGACATTCACCAGGCCACCGCCGCGGAAGTTTTCTCGACGCCGCTCGACCAGGTGAGCCTCGACCAGCGGCGCTCCGCGAAGGCGATCAACTTCGGCCTCATCTATGGCATGTCGGCGTTCGGCCTCGCCCGCCAGCTCGGCATCGAGCGCAGCGCGGCGCAGCGGTACGTCGATCTCTATTTCCAGCGTTATCCGGGCGTGCGTCGTTTCATGGACGACACACGTGCGCAGGCGCGCGAACGGGGCTACGTCGAGACGGTGTTCGGACGCCGGCTCTATCTGCCGGATATCCGGTCGCGCAACAACCAGATGCGTCAGTACGCTGAGCGCAGCGCCATCAATGCGCCCATGCAGGGAACGGCGGCGGACATCATCAAGAGGGCGATGATCGCGGTTGACGCCTGGCTACAGTCGCAACGAGTCCCGGCGCGTCTGCTCATGCAGGTTCACGACGAACTGGTGCTGGAAGTCGCCGCGGAAGCAGTCGCCGAAGTCACGGAAACGCTGCGAGCAAAAATGAGCGGAGCAGCTCAGCTGAAAGTGCCACTGCGTGTCGACGTGGGTGTCGGTGCCAACTGGGACGAGGCGCACTAGCGCAGACGCGTCCGCTACTTCTTGTTCAGGTCTACCTGGTTCGCGCGCACCGTGAAGCGCAGCTGATATTCGCCGCCCGGCCGGATGTCCTCGCGTTCCAGCGAAATCTTCGCATCCTTGAGGAACTGCCGCACCGTCTCCAGCACCGTCTGCGTCGCGCGAGCGCCCATCGGAGTTTCGATTGCGCTCGCATAGAGCGCGGCGCCGAGCGGTGACCACGGTGGCGCCGCCTTGCGCATGTTCGCGAAGAAGCGATCCAGCAGGAGCAGGTCGCTCGCGAGCGTGGTGTCGGTAGCGTCGATGTCCAGGTTCGAGTTCGCAAGGAAGCGCAGATGTGCGAGACCACCCCACTCGCGCTTGGAATCGCAGACACAGACCGCGAGGCTGGATGCGAGCAATGCCGTGAGCACGCCGTCGCGGCCCGCAATCTCGAAACGATCGGGCGCGACAGCGGTAGCACGCGAGGGCAATTGTGCTTCGATCCCGGCCATCTGCGCGCGATGTTGGCTCAGTTGCAAACTGAACGGCGGAACTGCATCACGTTGCGCCAGTAAGCAACGCATTTGTCGCGCGGAGGCGACAGATTCCGCCTCGCGATCCGCGCAGCGCTCGCGTATACCGCACCCTGTTGCACGCGAGCGAATCGCGTGACCGCTGCCGGACGGGTCCGCGGCAGCCGGCGTTGCAAGCGGATCCGCGATCCAAGGAGTGAATCATGTTTCGCCTGTTCATTGCATCTTTCGTGCTGTTGTTCGCGACTGTTGCGCCCGCCGCGGACAACGGCATCTACATCGGCGCGGGGCTTACGCAGACGGACGTCGAGATCGAGGGGCTCTCGGTTGACGACGACGACAACGGCTTCAAGGCCATCGTCGGTTTCCGTCCACTCGACTGGCTCGCGGTAGAGGCGAACTACGTCGACTTCGGCGAAGCGACGACGGATGTCGGTGGCACTGAGGTCGGGTTCGAAGCGAAGGGCATCGATGCATTCGTGGTTGGCATTTTCGACTTTACGGTCATCGATCTGTTCGCGAAGGTGGGCCTGGTGTCGTGGGACGCTGACGTTTCGGTGAATGGGGTCGAAGTGGGCAGCGATGACGGCACGGACCTCGCGTATGGAGCGGGCATCCAGGCGCGCTTCGGCAGCATCGGCGTGCGCGCCGAATACGAGCGCTTCGACATCGAGGATACGGACACCTTCGACGTCATCTCGGCGTCGGTCTTCTGGACCTTCCTCTAGACGACCGTGCCGTGACCATGGCCCCCTGAAAGTCACGACAAAAACCCGAAAAATGCCCTCGAATCGGGCCCATGGAGCGGGCCCGTTAACCACACGATTAATTAAGGCGGGCGTTGAACTTCGGGTTTTTGACTTCATCTAATCGACCGAGCGCTTCGAGCGCTCCCCGCTTTCCTCCCTGAGCGGGTCAATACCCGGAATGTCATCCCCATGCCGGGTTAGTCTGCCCCGGTGGTTCGGCCCCCCGAGTCACCGGGGTTTTTTTTGACCAGGCGTTCCAGCTCCCGTGCCGCTTCCTCGAGTCCCTCGCCGTCGTGCGCGGAAAAAAGCTGCACGGTCCCCAGCGGCCCCACTGATTGGCGCGATGCCCGCAGCTGCGCAAATGCTTCGCTCCGCGTGAGCTTGTCACTCTTGCTGAGAAGCACGTGCGTGTCGACCCCGTCCCGCTTCGCCCATTCGAGCAGCACCAGGTCCTCCGGCTTCGGCCCGCGCCTTGCGTCAACAATCAGCAGCAGCCCCACCAGCGACTGGCGTTCGATGAGATAGGCGTTCACCAGTTTTTCCCAGTGTCGCTTCATCTCGATGGGCACCTTCGCATAGCCATAACCCGGCAGGTCCACCAGGCGCGCACCCGGTGCCAACTCGAAAAAATTGATCAGCTGGGTCTGGCCCGGGGTCTTGCCGGTGCGCGCAAGGTTGCGCCGGCCGGTGAGCCTGTTGATCGCTGTGGACTTCCCCGTATTGGAGCGCCCGGCCACGGCGACTTCCACGCCTTCGTCGATTGGAAACTGCAGCGTGCTGTTCGCGCTGGTGATGAAGCGGGCCTGCGGGTACGCGGACATGGGATGACGTTGCTCAGGCCGCGCGGCGGGTGGCGAAAACGGCCGCTAGTGTACAATCCGGCGCTCGCCGGGGCCCGAAAAGACTTCGTCACAGCCGCCCCGTGCCAGCCAGCGAGGGAGTTTTCGGACCATGAGAATGTGGGTAGGCATCGTCGCGAGTGCGGGCGCCATGCTCGTTTCCACGGCCCAGGCGCAAGGGCTGCTGCCGCAAGGTTCAGCGGAGGCAGGAGCGGCCAAGGTCGGTGTGTGCGTCGCATGCCACGGTCCGAACGGCAACAGCATGATGCCCGAGAACCCGAGCCTCGCGGGGCAGCATTCCACCTACACCGCCAAGCAACTCCGCCTGTTCAAGAGTGGCGAGCGCAACAACCCGATCATGATGCCCCAGGCGCAGACGCTGTCCGACCAGGACATCGCCGACGTCGCGGTCTACTACTCGGAACAGAAGCCCACCGGGCTGGAAGCGGATCCTTCTTACTGGAAGGACGGCGAAAATCTTTATCGCGCCGGCAACAGGGAACGCCAGGTGCCCGCGTGCATCGCCTGCCACGGACCCGTCGGCCGGGGCAATGCGCCCGCGACCTATCCGGCCATTCGCGCGCAGCAGGCCGTCTACACGCGCAAGCAACTTACGGACTACGCGACAGGCAAGCGGTACGCGGGCACGACGCCCCCGACCGAGCACGCGAAGATGATGTCGACCATCGCTTCGCGCATGAGTCCCGAAGACATTCGCAACGTCGCTTCATACATCCAGGGAATCCGATGACAGGGACTCTCGCATGAACCGTTACTTCATTCTCGGCTGTCTCCTTCTCGTTACAGTTGCTTGCGGACAGCAGGCGGACGAGCCGCCCGCGCCTGCCGCGCAGGCACCGGAAGCACCGGAACAGGCTGCTCCGCAGGCGCCGGCGGCTCAGCCCACACAGCCCGTGCAACAGGACGCGGATGCCATCGATGCCGGCGAACAGGTTGAAGAAGGCGAAGAGCAGGACACGCCGGTCGAGCAGCGCGCGAACATTCAGCTCGCGCAGGCCATGAATCCGCCCGCTGCGTCGGCGGCGCCTTTGCGATGGAAGCCCGGCATCAACTACCAGGTTGTCGTTCCTGCGCAGCCCACCACCACGGGTCCCGAAAAGACCGAAGTAATGGAAATCTTCTGGTACGGCTGCAGCCATTGCTACGCGCTGGAACCCTTCGTCTCCAACTGGGATACCAGGAAGCGGCCCGCGAACGTGCAGTTCGTGCGCACGCCGGTGATGTGGGGTCCCGTGCATCGCGAGCACGCGAAGCTCTACTACATCATCGACGCGCTGGGGCGCACGACGGACCTGCATGCAGCGGTCTTTCGTGAAGTGCAGGACAATCGCAACATGCTGGTGAGCAGCGACCCCGCGGAGACGGAGCGCCTGCAGCTGGCGTTCCTCAAGCGTTTCGGCGTCACCGACGGCGAATACCGCAACGCCGCCCGCTCCATGACTGTCGATCGCAACCTCCGCCAGGCGGAAGTCCTCACGCGGCGCTACTACGATGGCCGCAGTGGTGTGACAGAAGAGAACGGTCAGCGCCGGGAGTGGGGTGTTCCGCTGGTCATCATCAATGGCAAGTACGCTGCGGACGTGGGCTCGGCCGGCGGGCGCGACGAGCTCTTCACGCTGGCGAACGACCTGGCTGCCCTCGAGAAGAAGTAGCCTTTCGCCGGAATAGCCAGCCAGTCGCAGTCCATCCCGGAGCGCGCCATCGGGGAGGGCCCATCCGGGGAAGGCTATGCTCAACTGCTACGTCTCTGCCCCACAAGGCCTCGCACGGGTCCCGGTCACGGCCGGTACGATTCCCGCCGACGCCTTGTGGATCGATCTCTATGAGCCCACTCCCGAGGAAGAAAAGCTCGTCGAGAGCACGCTCGGCATCGACGTGCCGACGCGGGAGGAAATGAAGGAGATCGAGGCCTCGAACCGCCTCTACGAGGATGGCGGCGCGCTCTACATGACGATCACGATCGTCACCAGGCTGGACACCGATCTGCCGGTGAACTCGCAGGTGACGTTCATCCTGGGGCGCAACAAGCTCATCACCAACCGGTACGTCGATCCCTTGCCGTTCCGGCGTTTCGTGGGCTACGCCGAGAAGCATCCCAACGTGTGCGCGTCCGCCCAGGCGCTGCTCGCTGGTCTCGTCGAAGCGATCATCAATCGGATCGCGGACGTACTCGAGCGGGTGGGCGTCAATCTCGACGGGCTCTCGGAAGAAGTCTTCTCGGCGCCGGCAGGCCGCACCTCCGCCAGGAGCCGTTCGCGCGATTCGCGCGTCGTGCTCACCGGCGTCGGTCAGAACGGAGAGCTGACGTCGAAGGCGCGCGAGAGCCTCGTCAGCCTTGGGCGGTTGCTCGCGTTCCTGCAGCAGTCGTCCGAGATCCCGACGCAAGGAGACCTGCGCGCGCGCCTGCGCACGCTCGGCCGTGACGTGCTGGCGCTTTCGGACCATGCCACGTTCCTGGCGAGCAAGACTACTTTCCTGCTCGAGGCCACGCTGGGCATGCTCAACATCGAGCAGAACAACATCATCAAGATCTTCTCCGTGGCCGCCGCGGTGTTCCTGCCGCCGACGCTGATCGCGAGCATCTACGGGATGAATTTCACGTTCATGCCGGAGATCGACTGGAAACTCGGCTATCCCTACGCAATCGGCCTGATGGTGATCTCGTCGATCCTGCCGTATCTCTACTTCAAGCGCCGCGGCTGGCTCTGAAGCGGAGCTGACCGCCGGGTAGAGCCGTGTCGAACGCGACCGGTTCACGTTTCCCGCATGCGAAGTCTTCCAGGCAGTGCCCGCGAACACAGGCGCGGTCGCGTCGCCAGGCTCCACCCGGCGTTCATCTCCGCTCTACGCCGCGACTAGGCGCGGTCGCCAGGAGTTGCGCTCGAGCAGGCCGACGACCACGCTCACGACGATCAGGAACAGCGGGTATTCCCAGCCGCCATTCGGGGCGCTGAAGACCCAACCGTTGCCGGCATGGACCCACAGTGCGCCGGCGAGAATCGGGACCAGGCCAAGCGCGACCAGCCGCGTGCCGATGCCGAGCACCAGCAGGATTCCGCCGATCGCTTCGGCGAGCATCGTGAGCCAGGCCGTGAATTCGGGCAGGCCCAGCGAGGCGAAGAACTGGACGGTTCCGTCCATCCCATACGTGAAAACCTTCAGCAGCAGGCTGTGTGCGATGAACATGAGCCCCAGCGAGATGCGCAGGATCGCGCTCCCCAGCCGGACGGCGCGTACGTCATTCATTGGTGTCACTCCCAGTGTGTCGGGCTGAAATCGTGGGCGTAACATTAGGGGCGGCCGAGGGCTGGAAACAGCCGTGCCCGGGCATTGCATCCATTCGAGCGCGGAATGAATCATGGAAAACCTGCCGGATATCGCTATTTTCGTCCGGGTCGTGGACGCGGGGAGTTTTACGGCCGCCGCGGACGCCCTGAACATTTCCCAGCCCGTGGTGAGCAAGGCCGTCACGCGGCTCGAGGAACGGCTTGGCGCGCGCCTGCTGAATCGCACCACGCGGCGGCTCAGCCTGACCGAAGCAGGCTCAGAGCTCTATCGGCGCAGCGTCCAGGCGCTGAAGGAAATCGAGGACGCCGAGCTCGAGGTCGCACGCTTCCAGACGGAGCCGAAGGGAACGCTGCGCGTGAACGCGCCGGTCACGTTTTCGATCATGCATCTCTCGCCGCTGATCCAGGAATTTGTCGAGCGCTATCCCGGCGTGACGCTCGATCTCACGCTCGACGATGGTTTCGTGGATATCGTCGAGCAGGGCTACGACGTCGTCATTCGCATCGGCAAACTCAGCAGCTCCGCGCTCGTCGCACGCCGACTGGCGCCGTGTCGTATCGCGCTCGTCGCATCTCCCGCGTACCTGGAGAAACACGGCACGCCGCAAACACCGGATGACCTGCTGAACCACAACTGCCTGCTCTACACGCTGGGCAGCACGCCGCGTGCGTGGCGCCTGGTCAATCCCCATGGCGAAGAACAGGTCATTCCGTTGCGCGGCACCTTCGCCACCAACAACGGCCAGGTGCAACGCGCGCTTGCCCTGAGTGGACTCGGGATTGCGTTCCTTCCCACGTTTTACGTCGGGGACGAGCTGCGCACAGGCAAGTTGCAATGTGTATTGAGCGAATGGATGCCGCGCGACTCGAACATCAGCGCGCTGTATCCGGAGCGGCGCAATCTCTCGCCCAAGGTGCGCGCGTTCGTCGATTTCCTCGCTGCGCGGCTGGGCCCGGAACCTTACTGGGACAAGGGGCTCGGATTCCCGAGCGAGGCCTGATACCTTTCGCTTTCTTCCCGTTTCGCGTTTCAAAGGAGATTCCCATGCGTCGCACGCTTGCCGCCGGAGTGGCAGTCGCCTTGTTGTCGGTGTGCGCTTTCGCTCCCGCTTGGGGCGAAGTGGTCGAGAAGGAAGTCGAGTACAAGTCGGGCGAGGTCACGCTCAAGGGATTGCTCGCATACGACGCCGCGCTGTCTTCAACGCGCCCCGGCGTGCTGGTCGTGCACGAGTGGTGGGGTCACGACGAGCATGGACGCAACAGCGCGCGCAAACTGGCGAAGGATGGTTTCGTGGCGCTCGCGCTCGACATGTACGGCGAAGGCAAGCAGGCCCACCATCCGGACGCCGCCGGGAAGATGGCGAACGAGATTGGTTCGAACTGGAAACTGATGAAGGCCCGTTTCGACGCGGCGCGTGAATACCTCAACCAGCAGAAGAACGTGGATCCGAACCGCACCGCGGCCATCGGCTACTGCTTTGGCGGATACGTCGTGCTGCAGATGGCGCGGGCGGGCGAACCGCTGCGCGGCGTCGTCAGCTTCCATGGCGACCTCAGCACCCACACTCCCGCCGAGAGTGGCAAGGTGAAAGCCGACGTGCTCGTGCTCAACGGCGCCGCCGATCCGTTCGTGCCGCAGTCGCAGCTGGATGCCTTCGAAAAGGAGATGGATGCGGCGGGCGTGCGCTACAAGGTCGTGTCCTATCCCGGCGCGAAGCATGGCTTCACGAACCCGAAGGCGACCGAGAACGGGAAGAAATTCAACCTGCCGCTGGAGTACCAGCCGCAGGCCGACCAGCAGTCCTGGAACGAGGCGATCGCCTTCCTCAGGAAGGTAACGGAGAAGTAGGCGGCAAAAACCTATGCGACCAGCTTCACCCGGCTGATCGTCCGGGTGAATCGCAGTCGGACGAGCCAGAAGAGCATCAGGGCAAACGGAGCGAAGGCCAGGGCAAGGAGAATCGGAGAGCCGCGGAGTGCCGCGGGCAGCACGTCCTGCTGACCGAGGAAGAAGGACCCGGTCGCGATGAAGAAGGCGAAACACATCCGCCACAGGTGACGCGAAATCCGCTGAGTGGGCGAAAGCTTCCCCTGCAGGATCGCCTTGAGATCGAGCGCACCGGCGAGCAGGCATACCGTGGCGACGGCGAACAACGGGCCGCGGCCCGCGGGAGTGGTGCCGCCCGTGAGAGCAAACCACGCAAGTGTCACGGCAGTGCCGAGCGCGACCGCGCAGGCGATGATCTCGAACTTGCCGACCGTTCCGTCTCGACGGCGCGCGGTGACCCAGGACGTCGCAACGAAATAACAGATGAGGATGCCGCCGATCCCGGTCTCGGGCTGCTCCTTCAGCCGCTCCAGGATTGAGGCTGTCACCCCGAGAACGAGCATGGAACCGAAAAACCAGGTTCCGGCCAGTGCGTGAAGCGGCCCTCCCTTGCGTACGGCACCGGCCACTCCGCCCGCGAGGAGTGCGACGATGCCGGCGGCGATGTGGATCGAGGTGATGCCGTTCATGGGCGTCCTTTCCCGCTTGCAGTCGCCCGCGCTTCTTCCAGCTCCCCGGGTACTTCGCGACTGAACCGGAGCAGGTCGCCCGGCTGACAGTCGAGTGCCTCGCAGATCGCCTCGAGCGTCGCGAAGCGGATGCCGCGCCCTTTGCCCGTTTTCAGGATGGACAGGTTGGCGATCGTGATCCCAACCTTCCGCGACAGCTCCGTGAGGGTCATGCGACGATCGTGGAGCACGTCGTCGAGTGTCACGACGATAGCCATCAGATCATCGCCTCCAGGTCCGCGCGCAGGCGCGTCCCCTCTTCAAAGACCCGCGCGAGCACGAACACCAGGACCACGGCCAGCCATCCGTTCAGCGAAAATTCCCAGTGGATGTTCGAGCCGGCGGCGTTCATGGTTTTCGCCATCGCTCCGAACGTCAGGTGCAGCACCTGGATGGCGAGTCCACACCAGGCGATCGTGTTCAGCCGCACGGCGTTCTCCGGCACGAAGGGTTCACCGGCACGAACCGTCTCGACCATGGCCAGCAAACGCGAGAACACCACATGGACCGCCGCTACCATCGCCAATGCGAGCAGCATCCAGGCGCGCAGTGTCGGAACGAGCCACGCCGAATCGATACGCGGCGGTTGCTTGCTGAAAAACTCGAAAAAAATCGGCTCGAACAGGAAGGTCGCCGGAAGGGCGATGACCAACCCGGCACCCGTTGCGAGGTTGAGGACGCGCAGGATCTTGAGGAAGACGCGCGAAACGGTGAGCGCACCGGGGTAACGTCTGTTCAAGCGGGCATCTCCCTGTTTATTGTTTTACGATATCATCATTATTGTTTTACAGCAATGCCGTTATTGCCCGACGATGTTGCGACGACACCGAAGCGTCCCTCTGGCTTGCGCCAGTCACATCGGAATCGGCGGGAAAGTCACGGAAAGAAGTTACGGAGGCGAAGTGGCGCGCTCGGCGGGATTCGAACCCACGACCCCTGCCTTCGGAGGGCAGTACTCTATCCAGCTGAGCTACGAGCGCGGCGGGGGGCGCAAAGCATAGACGCATCCGCCGCCCCCTCCAAGCGCGCGACCTGCACGGCACCGGAAGTAGTGGCCGCCCTGGTCCAAACTTTTTGGCTGTGTCGTCCGGTGCTTTATACTTCGCGCCTCTTTTTGCATGGCGGACTGGGGACATCGCGCGTGAGCAAGCACGATACGCACTTCTTCAACATGTTCAGCCTCGTGCTCGGCATCCTCGTTGCCATCGCCATCCTGCTGTTCGCCTTCGCCAAGCTCGTTGGCGAGGAGACGCAGGTCCAGCACGTCAGGATCGATCCGCTGACCCGAAAGGCCGTCGAGGACCGCACCTCGCCGTTCGCGCGCACGGCCATTGCCGGCCAGGACAACGCCGCGCTGGAAATCCAGGAAGGCTCAGGCGACACGGCCACCGCCGCGGCGCTGCCGACCACCGGTGAGGGTCTCTACAACCTTGCGTGCGTGGCGTGCCATGGCGCTGGAATCGCCGGCGCTCCCAAGATCGGTGACAAGGCCGCGTGGGGGCCGCGACTCGCGAAGGGCATGCCGACTCTCTACAGGCATTCGCTCGAAGGCTTCCAGGGCCAGACCGGCGTGATGCCGCCGAAGGGCGGTCGCGTGGATCTCGCCGACGACCTCATCCGCATGGGTGTCGACTACATGGTCGAGCAGGCTCGCTGACGAGTCACACGGCTCCGCGACGCAACTGGATCGCTTCCGCAACCTGCCTCACACCCAGCACCTCGCGACCTTCGAGGTCGGCGAGTGTGCGCGCGACCTTACGCACGCGGTGACACGCGCGTGCTGACAGTCCCAGCTTTCGAACTGAGCGCTCGAGCAGCAACCGCGCCGCGGGTTGCATGCGGCAATGCTGTTCGATCTGGCGCGTGACCAGGATGCCATTCGGGCCGTGTCCCCGGTTCAACTGCGCTTCCCGCGCCCGTGTCGTACGGGTGAGCACGGCATCGCTGGCTTCACCCTCAGCTTCGCTCGCAAGCACCGCTGCATCCACGGGCGGTACCTCGACCTGCAGATCGATCCTGTCCAGCAGCGGTCCAGACACGCGCGAACGGTAACGACTGATCTGCAGCGGTGAACAATGGCAGCGCCCATCGGGCATGCCGAGATAGCCACACGGGCAAGGGTTCATCGCGGCGACCAGCAGAAAGCGCGCAGGGAATTCCTCCTGGCGTGCCGCACGCGAAATGACGATGCGCCCCGTCTCGAGGGGTTCGCGCAGCACTTCCAGGACGCGACGCTCGAACTCCGCAAGCTCATCGAGAAACAGGACGCCGTGGTGTGCGAGGGAGATCTCGCCGGGCCGCGGCGGCGAGCCGCCGCCGACGAGCGCGACCCCTGACACCGTGTGGTGCGGAGCGCGGAACGGCCGGCGCCCCCACTCCGACAGGCGAAACCCGCGATTGCTGACCGATGCGACCGTCGCGGATTCGAAGGCTTCCGCTTCGGTCATCGGCGGGAGTATTCCGGGCAACCGATGCGCGAGCATGGACTTGCCGGTGCCCGGCGGGCCCGTGAAGAGAATGCTGTGTGCGCCGGCGGCTGCAACTTCGAGCGCGCGGCGCGCGAAGGCCTGGCCACGAATATCGGCGAGGTTCCCGTGATCCGCCGCCGGCGCTCCTTCGAACGCAGCACTGCCCGTGCAGAACTCGAGCGGCGCATCCCCCTTCAGGTGTGCGCAGACTTCCAGCAGGTGAGCCGCACCGCCGACGCGCCCACTGTGCACGATCATCGCTTCCGCGACGTTGGCCTTCGGCATGACCACGCGATGCCCGTCGTTCGCCGCGCGAAACACTGCGGGCAGCGCGCCGCGGATCGGGCGCAACTCGCCGTTGAGCGACAGCTCTCCGAAGAATTCGCAACCTGCCAGTTGCCCTTCAGGCAGCTGGCCGGACGCCACGAGCAGCCCGAGCGCGATCGGCAGGTCGAAACGCCCGCCTTCCTTGGGCAGATCGGCCGGCGAGAGATTGACGATGATGCGACCGTCGGGGAACTCGTACTTCGCTGTCACGATCGCGGACCGCACACGCTCGCGCGCTTCCTTCACCGCGGTTTCAGGCAACCCGACCAGCGTAAAGGAAGGAAGGCCCGGTCCCAGGAATGCTTCGACGTGTACGAGCGGCGCTTCCATGCCGACCTGCGCACGGCTAAGGACAGTTGCAGGCACGCCCCACCCTCCCTGGCGGATTGAATCGGCAGCCGGCCGAGCACCGCGGCTGCTATAACCGGCACTACTGGATCGTGCCCTTCGCTTTCTCCAGCTCGGCGAGGCGAGTTTCGAGCTCTTCGACCTTCCTGCGCGTGCGTTCCAGCACGCTCGCCTGCACGTCGAATTCCGTGCGCGTGACCAGGTCGAGCCGGGCGAGTCCGGCCTGCAGGACGGAACGGAAATTCGACTCCAGGTCGCGTCGCAGTGCCGCGAGGCTCTCCGGCACGGACGAGGCGAGGCGCCGCGCGAGGTCGTCGATGAACTTCGGATCCATGGGGGCTCCAGCGAAAAGGGCAGCGAGACGAAACAATCAGAGATTGACGGCAGTTTCGCAACCCTGCTTCAGGCGTCAACCGCCTCATTGCCCCGAACGTGCGCACTTTCGGCGCGCGGCGCGCCGGCGATACGCGCCAAAACGGTGCGCCCGCGCGGCCGGTGCGCACGTAACCGGCTGAATTTCCATTCCAGGCGCAGCGCTGCCGCGTGGCACAGAAGCTGCACCCGCACCCGCCAGCATCGGATGGGCCGCGCGCGATATCCGAGCGATGAGCCTGACAAACGCCACGAGGACTCGGCCAGTGCGAACAACCAGCATTCCCTCGACGACAGCCGAGGTCCCCGGCCTCGCAAAGTGGCTTCTGCTGCTGGGCGCAGCGATGGTCCTGTTGCTTCCGGCGCTTGGCATCGCACAGGAGGCGCCCGCTCCCACACCCGATAAGGGCGACACCGCCTGGCTGATGACCTCGACGATGCTCGTCATCCTGATGACGGTGCCGGGCCTGGCACTGTTCTACGGCGGCATGGTGCGTTCCAAGAACGTGCTGTCGGTGCTCATGCAGGTGCTGATGATCTTTTGCGTACTGGCACTGCTCTGGGCTTTCTACGGTTACAGCATCGCCTTCACTCCCGGAAACGCTTTCTTTGGCGGCTGGGATCGTGTCTTCCTCAAGGGCCTGACGTCTTCGTCCAACGCCGCCACCTTCAGCAAGGGCGTCGTCGTTCCGGAGTTTGCTTACTTCAGCTTCCAGCTGACGTTCGCGTGCATCACCGCCGGCCTCGTCGTCGGCGCGTTTGCCGAGCGCATCAAGTTCGCCGCGGTGCTCCTGTTCGCCATCATCTGGTTCACGTTCGCGTACCTGCCGATCGCGCACATGGTCTGGTTCTGGGCAGGCCCCGACGCTTACACGGATGCGGAAGCTGCGTCTGCAGCAACCGCGAGCGCGGGCTGGCTATTTCAGAAGGGCGCGCTCGACTTCGCAGGCGGAACCGTCGTGCACATCAACGCGGGCATCGCCGGCATCGTCGGTGCGCTTATTGCCGGCCGCCGCATCGGGTACGGCCACACGGCCATGCCTCCCCACAACCTGCCGATGGTGATGATCGGTGCCTCGCTGTTGTGGGTCGGCTGGTTCGGCTTCAACGTCGGATCGAACCTCGAAGCCTCGGGGTTCGCGGCGCAAGTGTTCGCCAACACGATCCTTGCAACGGCGGCAGCGTCAGTCGTGTGGGCACTGGGTGAGTGGATAACCCGCGGCACGCCGACCATGCTCGGTGCGGCATCCGGTTCCATCGCCGGCCTCGTGGCCATCACGCCCGCCTGCGGCTGGGTCGGACCGATGGGCGCCATCGCGATTGGCACAGTCGCGGGAATCGTCTGCCTGCTGGCCGTGACGAAACTCAAGGGATGGCTGAAGTACGACGACTCGCTCGACGTCTTCGGCGTGCATTGCGTCGGCGGCATCGTCGGTGCGCTGCTCACCGCGGTTTTCTGCTCACCCGCGCTCGGCGGTACCGGCGTCTTCGACTACGTCGCCAATGAAGTGGGTCCTTACAGCATTACCTCGCAACTGAAGGTCCAGGCCATCGGTGTGGTGGTGACCCTCATCTGGTCAGGACTGGTCGCTGGCCTCGCCTTCAAGGCCATCGACTGGACCATCGGGCTGCGCGTGCCCGAGGAAGCCGAGCGCGAAGGCCTCGATACCACCGAGCACGGCGAGCGGGCCTACAACGACTAAACCACCGACCGGCAGCCTCCAGCGGCCTAAGCCACTGATTTTTCTTTGAAAGCTTGCAGGATCAGCAGAAAGGAACGTGCGGGCGTCCGGCTATCATCTGCCCATGGCCTTTCAATATAGTGCGCCTGCCCTGGCGTTTTCCGGCGTAATCGGCTTCCACCCGGGCCCGACCGGCGCAAAAATCGGACCTGGTTGGCAGTTTTCCCGCCCTTAAGGACCCGCATGAAGCTCGTCACTGCGATCATCAAGCCATTCAAGCTCGACGACGTCCGCCAGAGCCTGGCCGAAATCGGGATACAGGGAATCACTGTGACCGAGGTCAAGGGTTTTGGACGCCAGAAAGGCCACACTGAGCTCTACCGGGGGGCGGAATATGTCGTCGATTTCCTGCCCAAGGTGAAGCTCGAGCTGGCGGTCGAGGACGAGCGCGTGGATGAAGTGCTCGAGGCCATCACCCGCGTCGCGCGCACCGGGAAGATCGGCGACGGCAAGATTTTTGTGACCCCCCTCGGCTCCGCGGTGCGGATCCGCACCGGGGAAACCGACGCGAACGCACTGTAGTTCGTGCCGCACGGGAGGCGAAGACGATGAGGCGGATGTTGATAATCCTGTTGGCGACGTCCATCGCGATGTCTTCGGTTGCCATGGCCGAGGTCTACAAGTGGGTAGACAAGGAAGGCCGCGTCCACTACAGCGATCGCCCCGAGCCGGGTGCCGTCATCCTGGCGATCGTTTCGCGCCGGACCGATCCGGAGGCCATTGCACAACGCAGCGAAGCCGCGAGCTCGCAGCGCCAGCAGGATGCCACGCGCGACCAGCAGCGCCGCTCCGACCAGACGAGTGCGGCAACCGTGCAGCGCGATGTCGCCACGGCCCGCCAGGAGCAGTGCAGGAAAGCGCGGGAACAGTACACCGTGGCGATCGAGTCGATCCGCCTGTACCGGGTCGGCAAGGATGGCGAACGCGAGTATCTCAACGAGACCGAGCTGGCCGAAGCACGCCTCGCGGCGAAGAAGAACCTCGACGCGGCGTGCGGTTCCAGCAGCTGACGTCGTAACGCGGCACGCGAGATCTGCAACGACGGGCGGCTCAAGGGCCGCCCGTCTCGTTCTGGGGCCGGACACGCTGGGCCGGTTAGAGAGAGCAGCGTCCTGCTGCTAGAGTGTCGCTGCGTCGCGCGACTTTGCGCACGGGTTCCAGGAGCAGCCTTCTCATGCGCGCAGGCTTCATCGGATTGGGCGCCATGGGCCAGCACATGGCCCGCAACCTTCACAAGGCGGGGCTGCTTGCCGTCGCCTGGAACCGAACGCGGGAGAAAGCCGAGAAGCTCGCGGGCGAGACGGGCTGCGTGGTTGCCGCCGATGCGCGCGACCTGGGAAGCCAGGCCGACGTGGTCGTGCTCTGCGTTTCCGCCGACAACGACGTGCTCGATGTCGTCAGCCAGCTCGAGGAAGCGCTCGTGGCGGGCGCGATCGTCATCGACTGTTCCACCGTGAGCGCAGCGACAGCGCGCCAGGCTGCCGACCGGTTGCGGCAACGAAACGTTTCTTTCCTCGATGCACCGGTGAGTGGCGGAGTGGAAGGGGCGCGCGATGCCACGCTGGCCATCATGGTCGGCGGGGATGCGGATGCGTTCGAACGCGCCCAGCCGGTCCTTCGCGCGCTCGGACGTACGATCACGCACTTCGGTCCGAGTGGCTCCGGGCAAGCCGCCAAGGCAACCAACCAGATCATGTGCGCCGGCGTGATCCAGGCGGTCGCCGAAGCCATGGCATTCGCGAAGGCGGAAGGCCTGCCGCTCGACAAGCTCATCGATACGCTCGGCAAGGGAGCAGGATCGAGTTGGTACTTCGTCAATCGCGCGCCGAATGTCCTGCGCGGTCAGTTCCCGGCGGGCTTCCGGGTCCGGCTGCATGAGAAGGATCTGAAGATCTGCCGCGATATGGCTGCACGGCGCGGCGCGCAGCTGCCGGTGATCGAGATGACCCTGGTGCACTATCGACGGCTCATCGAGCAGGGGTTCGGCGATGAAGACATCTCGAGCCTGTACCGGTTGAAGGCCCAGCTCTTCGAAGGCGGCAAGACGTAACGCATCGCATGCCAGCGCCGGTGGACACAGCGGCCGCAGATCCTGCGCAGGCTTTCTTCCTGCCGGATTTCTGCCACACGCGCAGCGTGCTGGCCGTGGTGCTGATTTCAGAGCTTGTCGCCATCGTTCTCACTCTCGCGCACGAGCCTGTCGGGCTCGGCTTCTGGACGGATCTGGCGCGCACGTCGCTGTTCATGATGTGGATCGGCCTGAGCAGTGCCGCGGTGCTGTGCGCTGCGCGGCGATATCTCGCGCGCACGTCGGTGCCCAAGGCGATCGCCGCGTGCCTGGCCCTGTTGCTCGCCGTAACCCTCCTCATTTCGGAAGCCACGTGGTGGGTCGGCGAGCGCTGGCTGGACCGTTTCAGCATGGACGTCGGTCACCTGTTCCCGGCCGACCATGCCGGCTTCGTGGTGCGCAACCTGTGCATTGCCTTCATCGTCAGTGCGCTGGCCCTGCGCTACTTCTTCGTGACGAGCGAATGGCGGCGGCACGTGGAGATGAAAGCCCGCCTGCGCATCGATGCCCTGCAGGCTCGCATCCGGCCGCACTTCCTCTTCAACAGCATGAATACGATCGCTGCGTTGACGCGGTCGGATCCGGCGCTCGCCGAGGAGGCCGTTGAGGACTTGGCGGACCTCTTCCGCGCCAACCTCCGGGAGACGCGCAACCAGATTCCTTTGAAGGAGGAGCTCGAAGTCGCCCGCCTGTATCAGCGGATCGAGCAACTCCGGCTGGGCAGGCGACTCGAAGTCCGCTGGGAGATACAGGAGCTGCCACTGGACATGCTCGTACCCAGCCTGGTCGTGCAACCCCTGCTCGAGAACGCCATCTATCACGGTATCGAGCCACTGCCCGAGGGCGGTACGGTGGTCATTAGCGGCGAACGCAAGGACAACGCAATCGAGCTGCGGGTATCCAACCCGGTCGCCAGGGCGCCCGCTTCCAGCCACAGCGGCAATCGCATCGCGCTTGCCAACATCCGTGAACGCATGGAACTGGCGTATCCCGGTCATGCGCGGGTCGAAGTCTCGCAGTCGGACGGTCAGTACAGCGTGACGCTGGTGTTTCCACTGGCGGTGTCCGGGGCGCTGACATGAAGGTTCTCATCGTCGACGACGAACCGCCCGCCCGGGATCGCCTGCGGCGACTGATCGAGGAACTGGACGGATGCGAGTGTCTCGGCGAGGCCGGCAACGGCCAGGAGGCGATCGCCCTGGCTTCGCGCCTGTCGCCGGATGTCGTTCTCATGGACATCCGCATGCCCGGCATGGATGGCGTCGAAGCCGCCCGTCACCTCGGCCAGCTCGAGCAGCCTCCCGCCATCATCTTCACGACGGCCTATGACGAGTACGCGCTGAGTGCTTTCGAAACGCAGGCAGCCGGTTACCTGCTCAAGCCGGTTCGCAAGGAAAAGCTCGCGGATACGCTCGCGCGTGCCGGCCGGCTAACCCGCCCTCAACTCGCGGCAATCGCAGCCAGCCTCAAGCCCAAGCAACAGCGAACGCACCTGTCGGTGCGCGTGCGCGGGGAGTTGCGCCTGATCCCGGTGGAGGACATCTACTTCTTCGTCGCCGACCAGAAGTACGTGACGGTGCGCCACCGCCAGGGCGAGGAATTGATCGAAGAATCGCTGCGTTCCCTCGATGATGAATTTTCACCGGAGTTCGTTCGCATTCACCGCAACACGCTGGTGGGAGCGCGTCATATCGCGGCCATCGAGCGCACCGATGACGGGCAATACGGGGTGCGTCTGCGGGAGACCGGTGACGTGCTGCAGGTCAGCCGTCGGCTCGCATCCGAGGTGCTGCGGCGCTTCCGGGGCTGAGAGCGGAAGCGCTTCCCCGACCTGCGGTACGATTCGCATTCTCTCTGCTGGAGCGAATGCCATGAGTTTGCAAATCACCCTTCGCGTCGGCGCCTCCCGCCTGGCCTCGGTAGCAGGCCTCCTGTTGGCAGGCGCGGTTGCCCAGGCAGGCGTCGTCTATGAGACGGTCGAGCGCGATCTGCCCAGTGGGCAGGAAACCGCCGTCTCCACCCTCCAGGTACAGGACGGGTCGATGCGCGTGGACACGCTGAAAGCCGGCCAGAAGGCGCCTGAAAGCAGCATGATCTTCACGGGTGACGCGATCATTGGTATCGATCACAACAAGAAACAGTACACGCACATGGATCGCGCGCAGCTCAGGCAGCTTGCCGGCCAGGTGAACCAGGCCATGAAGGAGATGGAATCCCAGCTCGCCAGCATGCCGCCCGAGCAGCGTGCGATGGTGGAAAAGATGATGGGCAAGAACATACCGGGTGCTGACAAGCCGAAGCGGGTTGCCCCCACCTTCACCCGCACCTCGCGGACCGAAAATGCAGCTGGCCACACCTGCCAGGTCTGGGAAGGGCATCGCGACGGTCAGAAGGTCACCGAGCACTGCATCGTTCCGTACGGCAACCTCACCGGCGGCAACGAGATGGGGCAGGTCATGAAGAGCATGACGGCCATGATGGACGAGCTGTTCTCGGCGATGGACTCGGCGTGGCTCGAAGGCATCGTGCGCAATGAATGGGAAGGCCTGCGCACGATAGACGGATATCCGGTCATTTCCCGCACCTTTGCCGATGGCAAGGCGACGGATGAGTACGCCCTGCGGTCGGCACGAAGCGCTTCGATGCCTGCAGCACAGTTCGCAGCGCCTGCGGGCTACAAGCGCAAGGACCTGAAACCCCAGTAGACTAGGCAAAGTAAAGTCGTGTCATGGACCCGGACTCTGCATCGCCCCCTGAAGCTGATGCCGCCTCGCCCGCCGAGCGCCGGCAGGTCGAGCGTCGCGTCGAAGTTCGCGGCAAGCTCGAACGGGTCTCCGCGCGCGGCCTGATCGCGTTGCTGTTGGCCGTCGCGGCCATCGCGCTCGTGCTTTTCTTCACGTGGCGGCAATACGCCGCTCGCGAGCAACTGGCCGCGTTGCAGGCCGAACAGCAGAGGCTGACGACGCTGACAGGCCAACTCCAGCGGCAACTCGCCGCCGCCGACGAACGTCTCGCGCGCATCGACCGCCGCACGCTCGAGCTTGGTAACCTCGGCGCGCAGTTCGAAGGCCTCTCCGAGTCGGTAAATGAACTGCGGGCCCGAGCGGATTCGGCGCAGCTGCCATGGATCATGGCGGAGACTCGATACCTGCTCGAGATCGCCAATCGCCGGCTGACACTCGAAAGAGATGCGGACGGCGCGCTCGCGGCCTTGCTTGCTGCCGACGAACGATTGGCCACCGCATCGGACCCGGGCCTCAACGCCGCGAGACGCAAACTCGCGAGCGAGATCCAGTCGCTTAGCGTCGTGAAACAACCGGACCTTGCAGGTGTGGCCTCTCGGCTCGCGGCCGCGGAAGAACTCGCTGCAGACCTTTCAGTGAAGGGCGCAGTTGCGCAGAACTACGAGCCTCCGGATCCCGAGGGAAAAGCCGCGCCTGGCTTCGGGCGGGCCTGGCGCATGATCCGCAGCTCGCTCACCGGCATCGTGAGCGTTCGCCGCATCGGCGAGGACGCTGTGGAACTCGTCTCGCTCGAGGAACAGGGGCTGCGCCGTCAGCACATGCAGTTGTTGCTGTTTGCCGCGCGCGTCGCAGCCCTACGGGGCGATGAGCAGGCGTTTCTCTCCAGCATTGCCAATGCGAGGCAATGGCTCACGCGGATGTTCGATCCGGCCGACGAGCGCGTCGCAGCCCTGAATCGCGAGCTGGCATCGCTGGCCCGTCTCGACATCGCACCGGAGCTGCCCGACATCTCCGGCTCGCTGCGCTTGATCGAAGAAGCCTCCAGCCGCTCTGGTCCGTCAGAGCGCCGGCACCCGCGGACGCGGCAGTCATGAGACGCGCGCTCTACCTGATAGGAGCGCTGCTCGCGGGGGCGCTCCTGACGTCGCTGCTGCGGATCGATGCGGGCTACGTGGCCATCAGCTTCGGCGGCGTCCTCATCGAGATGTCGCTGGCGACGTTCCTGGTGGTGGCTCTCGCGGCGTACTTCCTGCTTTGGCTCGCGTTACGGATGCTGCGATTGCGCCGCCTTCGCCGCCAGGCTCAGCAGGCCAGGCGCGAAGCACGCGCGCGCGCCGATCTCGCACGCGGTTTGCTCGAACTCGCGGAAGGCAACTGGGCGAATGCCGAGTTAACCGTCACTCGCAGTGCACGCGACACGCCGCATCCCGTCGTGAACTACCTCATCGCAGCTCGCGCAGCCGATCTGCAGAACGCGCACGAGCGGCGTGCCGGCTGGCTGCGCATGGCGCGAGAGGCGGCGCCCGACCAAGTCGCGCCAGTGCTCGTGACGCAGGCCGAGATCCAGCTCAAGCACAAGCAAATGGACGCTGCTCGCGCCACGCTGCAGGAACTCGACGCGTCGAAGCATCAGAACCCGCGCGGACTGCTGCTGCTCGCCCGCCTGTACCGGCAGTCAGGCGAGTCGGAGAAGCTGCTGGCGATGGAAAGCCGGCTGCGCAGCGCGCGCGGCATTCGTCCGGCCGCTGTCGACGAGCTCATGGATCACGCGTATCTCGAGCTGCTGCGCACGACTGCCGAAAGCGGCGACCCCGAACGGCTCGAAGCGGCCTGGAATCACGCCTCGAAGCCTGCGACGCATCGGCCGGAGATCGTCGTTGCCTACGCACGCGGCCTCATGAAGACGGGCAACCACGAAGCCGCCGAGGTCGTGCTGCGCGAGTTCCTCGAGGACGACTGGCACGATTCCGCGGCGACCGCGTACGGCGAGCTCGAGCTGCCCGATCCTCTCGAACCGCTGGCCGTCGCGGAGCGCTGGTTGCGTTCCCGTCGTGAGGATGCCGTGCTGCTGGTCGCATGCGCCCGCTTGTGTCTGCGTGCGGAGCTCTACGGGAAGGCTCGAAGCTACCTGGAAGCGAGCATTGGGATACGTCGTGCACCGGAAACGTACCAGTTGCTGGGCAGCCTGCTGGATCAGCTCGGCGAGAAAGACCGCGCCGCGCAGGTTCTCCACCAGGGGCTGGCGCTCGCGATCGGCCGGCGCGCGAACCTGCCGAAAGTGAAGTTGCGTCGCTATCCCGCGCGCGGCGAAACCGTGGGAAGCCGCACCGAGCACGATCGGTAAAGGCGACGCCGGCCGGATGCCTCAGTCGCGCCGGATGCCCCGCTTGCGCATCTGCGCCAGCGCGTCGGGCGCGTACTCGAACGAATCGAAGAAAAGATGCTCCGGGCGCAGGCCGTGCGGCGCACCCTCGCGCCGGATCGCCTCGACCATGGCCGGCGGTCCGCTCGCGTAGACGTCGACTCCGCTCAAGTCGGGATGATCCGCGAACACCGCCTCGTGCACGAGGCCCGTGCGTCCAGTCCACTTGTCTTCCGGTGTCGCTGCGGAAAGCACGGGCGTGTAACCGATGTGCGCGTTGCTCGCGACCCACTGACGAACCCGTTCATCTTCGTACAAGTCCGTTCGCGTCCGCGCGCCCCAGTACAGGTGCAGCTTGCGCGCGGGTCCGCGCTCGAGCACGTGTCGAATCATTGCCTTCAACGGCGCGAACCCAGTGCCTCCACCAACCAGCAGCGCGGGCCGTTGCGGATCGTGACGGTAGCAGAACTGTCCGAGCGGCCCCTCGATGCGCAGCAGCGACTTCTCCTTCAGATCATTGAAGACCCGCTGCGAGAACTCACCGCCCGGTGCGCGCCGCACGTGCAATTCCAGCAACCGGCTGTCGTGGGGCGGGCTGGCAATCGAGAAGCTGCGGCGGCGATCGCCGGGCAGCATGATGTCGAGATACTGGCCCGGCAGAAACGCGAAGCGCTCGACCGCCGGCAGCTGCAGGTACAGCGCCATCACGTCGGGCGCCAGCAGCTCCTTGCGCGCGACCCGGCACGGCAGGTCGCGGATCTCGATGTCGTCCGCGGGACGGATCTCGCGGATGTCCACCTGCACGTCGCTGTTCGCACGCGCCTCGCAGATGAGTATGTAGCCGCCGCGTTCTTCGTCTTCCGACAGGCCGATCGGCCGTCCGAACGGGTAATGGATCGAACCCGAGACGAGCCTCGCACGGCAGGCGCCGCAACTTCCGCCCTTGCAGCTGTGCGGAAGATTGATGCCGGCGCGCAGCGCCGCTTCGAGCACGTTCTCGGAGGCACGCACGCCGAACGTGCGCCGTTCCGGCAGCAACGTGACGCGGTGTGCGTCGTCGTTCTCGCTCACGGATTGTTCTTCGGGGGTTCCAGGCCGAGCTGCGCCCAGAGACTGTCGATGCGGGCGATGACCTCGGGCGTCATCGAGATCGGGCGGCCCCACGTTCGCGTGGTTTCACCCGGCCACTTGCTCGTGGCATCGAAGCCGATCTTCGAGCCGAGACCGGAAACCGGCGACGCGAAGTCGAGAGAGTCGATGGGTGTGTGCTCGAGGATCACCGTGTCGCGCGCGGGATCCATGCGGGTGGTCATCGCCCAGATCACGTCCTTCCAGTTGCGCGCATCCACGTCCGCATCGGTGACGATGACGAACTTGGTGTACATGAACTGTCGCAGGAAGCCCCACACGCCCATCATGATGCGGCGCGCATGGCCGGCGTACTGCTTGCGGATCGTGACCACGGCGAGGCGATACGAGCAACCCTCGGGCGGCAGGTAGAAATCCTCGATCTCGGGAAACTGCCGCTTGAGCAGCGGCACGAACACCTCGTTGAGCGCGAGCCCCAGCACTGCGGGTTCGTCCGGCGGCCGGCCCGTGTAGGTGCTGTGGTAGATCGGCTGCCTGCGCCGCGTGAGCCGCTCGACCGTGAAGACGGGAAAGGATTCGACTTCGTTGTAGTAGCCCGTGTGATCGCCGAACGGACCTTCCGGCGCTTCGTCGCCCGGATGGATGAAACCTTCCAGCACGATCTCCGAGCGCGCAGGCACGTGCAGCTCGTGAGTCAGGCAGCGCGCGACTTCGGTGCGCGAACCCCGCAGCAGGCCGGCGAAGGCAAACTCCGAGAGCGTGTCGGGAACCGGCGTCACGGCAGCCAGGATGGTGGCCGGATCGGCACCGAGCGCGACGGCCACCGGGAACGGTTTGCCCGGGTTTGCTTCACGCCACGCGCGATAGTCGAGTGCACCGCCGCGGTGCGCCAGCCACCGCATGATGACGCGATTGCGGCCGATCACCTGTTGCCGATACACGCCCAGGTTCTGACGTGCCCGCTGCGGCCCGCGCGTGATGACCAGGCCCCACGTGATGAGCGGTCCGACGTCCTCGGGCCAGCACGTCTGGATCGGCAATCGCCCGAGATCGACTTCGTGCCCTTCTTCGACGACCACCTGGCAGTCGGCGCCGCGGATCTCTTTGGGCGCCATGTCGAGCAGCTTGCCGATCAACGGCAACTTGCCCCAGGCGTCGCGAAAACCGGTGGGCGGGTCGGGCTCACGCAGGGCTGCGAGCAACATGCCCACGTCGCGCAGGCCGTCGATGGACTCCTGTCCAAGGGCCAGCGCCACGCGCTCCACGGTGCCGAAAAGGTTGCCGAGCACCGGCATCGAGAACCCCGCGGGCCGCTCGAACAGGAGCGCGGGCCCCTGTTTCTCGAGCGTGCGGCGGCAGACTTCGGTCATCTCCAGGCGGGGGCTGATCTCCACGCCGATTCGGCGAAGCTGCCCGCGCTGCTCGAGCAGGGCGAGGAATTCACGCAGGTCGGTGTACATGCCGCGATTCTATCGACGATTACAGGGGTTCGGACAACCGATGCCCCGGCTGACCGGGCCGTTCCGCCACCGCGCACCGCTTTGCCGCATACTGCGCCGGGTCTGTTCCACTCACAGCAGAAGCATGGCTTTCCAGAATCCATCGCAATCCGAGATCGAAGAGCTGCTGCGCACCGCCCGGACCATCGCCGTGGTCGGGCTGGCGGGCGACCCCGCGAAGCCGAGCTACGGGGTCGCGCGCGGCCTGCAGCAGTTCGGCTACCGCATCCTTCCCGTGAACCCGCGCGAGCAGGCGGTGCTCGGTGAGCCCGCGTTCCCCGATCTCGCCGCCGCGCAAGCCGCGCTCGAGCCGGGCGAGACGATCGATATCGTCGATGTGTTTCGCCGGCCGGAGCACATCGATGCGATCGTGGACGAGTGCGTGCGCCTGGGCCTGAAGGCGCTATGGATTCAGCAGGGCATCATCAACGAGGCCGCCGCCAACCGCGCTCGCGACGCCGGGATGTTCGTGGTGATGGACCGTTGCCTGTACAGCACCCGCAAGGCCATGCGGACGTAGTATCCTCCGCGCCATGCGGATCGACTTCGTGAAGATGCATGGGCTCGGCAACGACTTCATGATCTTCGACGCCCCAACCGGGGCAACCCTCCCCGATCGCGAAACTTTTCGCCACCTCTCGCAGCGCCATACCGGGATCGGTTTCGACCAGGCACTCGTTCTCGAGCCGCCGCGACGCCAGGGCACGAAGGTGTTCTATCGCATCTTCAATGCGGATGGCGACGAGGTGGAGCAGTGCGGCAACGGCGCGCGTTGCATCGCCGCGCTGATCGCACGCCGCGAGCGTCTCGGGCCCGGCGAAATCCAGATGGACAGTCCGGGCGGGCTGGTGCGGGCGCGCCTGCGCGATGACGGGCTCGTGTCAGTCGACATGGGCGTGCCCAACTTCGATCCGAAATCGCTGCCCTTCGATGCGAGCAGCGAGGCGTACATCTACCCGCTGAATGCCGGCGGCTCGGAGATCGAGATCGGCGCGGTGTCGATCGGCAATCCGCACGCCGTCATCCGCGTCGCATCCGTGGCCGCGGCGCCCGTGGACAGGCTTGGGCCCGCCGTGGAGAATCATCCGCGCTTTCCGAAGCGCACCAACGTCGGCTTCATGGAAGTCGTGAGCCCGCGGCACCTCCGGCTGCGCGTGCACGAACGGGGAACCGGGGAGACACTCGCTTGCGGCACGGGCGCGTGTGCAGCGGTGGCAGTGGGGAGAAGGCACGGAGTGCTCGATCGCGAAGTAACAGTCGACCTGCCGGGCGGCAGCCTGGTGCTGGATTGGCGCGGCGATGGCGAGCACATCTGGATGACGGGGCCGGCGGAAACCGCCTTCGAGGGATGGGTGGAACTGAAGAGCGGCAGCAGCTGATCGGTGAATGATCGTTCTTCCTGGACGTTTTTTTGGGGGGCAGCAATCCGATGTCGACACAACAGGCGCGCGTAACCACAGAACCCCTGAACGACGACACCGTCGCGCAGTATCTCCAGGCTTATCCTGATTTCTTCGAGCGACACGCGGCTGTCCTGGCGCGCCTGCGGCTGCCGCACTCGCGCTCGAGCACGCAGACCGTCTCGCTCATCGAGCGGCAGGTGGACGTGCTGCGCGAACGCAATGCCGGTCTCGAGCGCAAGCTGAAAGAGCTCGTGGAAGTCGCGCGCTCCAACGAGCTGCTCGCGGATCGCATCCACCGTTTCGCGCGCCGGCTGATTCGCGCCGTGACGCTTCCCGACACGGTGGTCGCGATCGAGAGCTCGCTGCGCGAGGATTTCGATGCGATGCACTCGGTGCTGGTGCTGTTCCGCGCGCCGGACGAGGCTCTCGCCGCGGTCGGCGGCACATTCCTGCGACTGCTGCCGCGCGAACACGCCGACCTGCGCATGTTCGAAACCTTCCTCGCGGCGGGCAAACCGCGTTGCGGCCAGGTGCGCGACGTGCAACGCGACTACCTGTTCGGCGCCGGCAACGTTGAAATCGGTTCCGTCGCACTGGCGCCACTCGGCAACGCCGCCGCGATGGGCTTCCTCGCCGTGGGCAGCAGTGATTCGGAGCGCTTCCACCCGACGATGAGCACGGATTTCCTCGCCCGCATCGGCGAGCACGTACGCGAGGCCCTTGCCCGATTCGGATAAGGCCCGCTTCGGACGGGGCCCGCTTCGGGTAACCTATCCCGCATGGGCGTGAGCACCGCAGTGCCCCAGCAGCGAGCACGACATGAACGCGCGACCATGGACGCGCAGGCGCTCGCCTGGATCGAGCATTTCCTCGCCCACCTGCGCACCGAGCGCCGGCTTTCCGCGCACACCGCGACCAGCTACGGACGCGATCTGCAGGCGCTGGTGGATTTCTGCTCCGCGCAAAGCATCCCAGGGTGGCAACGGCTCGACGGTCAGCACGTCCGCCTGTTCGCCGCGCGTCAGCACTCTCGTGGACTCGGCCCGCGCAGCATCCAGCGCCAGCTCTCCGCGGCGCGCAGCTTTTTCCGCTATCTCATCCGCGAAGGCGTGCTGACGAGCAACCCCGGCGTCGACATCCGCGCGCCGAAGGCAGCGAAACGGCTGCCGCACACGCTCGACACCGACCAGATGGCGCAGCTGCTCGATGGCAAAGCGGATTCCGAGCTGGACGTTCGCGACCAGGCCATCCTCGAGCTCCTGTACTCATCCGGGTTGCGCCTCCAGGAACTGGTTTCCCTGGATCTCGCGCACATCGACCTGGTCGATCGCACCGTCCGCGTCCAGGGCAAGGGCAACAAGGTCCGCATCCTTCCCGTCGGCCGGCGTGCCGTCGATGCCATCAAGCGCTGGCTGCGGGAACGGGCAACCGTGGCAAACATCGACGAATCAGCCCTGTTCGTGGGGAGTTCGGGGCGCCGGCTGGGTGCGCGGGCCATCCAGCTGCGCGTGGCTCGCTGGGCCCGGCGTCGCGGACTGGGGGTCAAGGCGCACCCGCACCTGTTCCGCCATTCCTTTGCCACGCACCTGCTCGAATCCAGCGGGGACCTGCGGGCGGTGCAGGAACTCCTGGGCCACGCCAGCATCAGTACCACGCAAATCTATACGCATCTTGATTTCCAGCACCTCGCCCGGATATACGACGCCACTCATCCACGTGCACGGCGCAAGCGCGGCGGCTGAACCGCTGCCTGCTCCATCCGATCCCTGATCATTGCCGGGCTTTCAGAAGGAGCCGCGTCGCATGACCGCCAGCGCCGACTTTTCCGCCACGTCGTTCCATGGCACCACTATTCTCGGGGTGCGCCGCAACGGTGTCGTCGCGCTTGGCGGCGATGGACAGGTGACACTCGGCAACACTGTCATGAAGGGCAACGCGCGCAAGGTGCGCCGCCTCTACGACGGCAAGGTGCTCGCGGGTTTCGCGGGCGGCACGGCGGACGCCTTCACGCTGTTCGAGCGTTTCGAAGGCAAGCTGGAGAAATACGGCAACCTGACGCGCGCCGCGATCGAGCTGGCCAAGGACTGGCGCACGGATCGCTTCCTGCGGCGGCTCGAGGCGCTCCTCTGCGTCGCGGACCCTACCAGCTCCTTCATCATTTCGGGCAACGGCGACGTGATCGAACCCGAGAATCACCTGATGGCCGTGGGCTCGGGCGGGCCGTTCGCGCACGCTGCCGCGCGCGCGCTGCTGGAGAGCTCCGATCTCGACGCGCGCTCGATCGTGGAGCGGTCTTTGAACATTGCCGCCGATATCTGCATCTATACCAACCGCAACATCGTCATCGAAGAACTGAAATAAGAGCCCAGCATGTCGGACATGACACCGAGAGAGATCGTCCAGGAATTGGACAAGCACATCATCGGCCAGGGCGCGGCCAAGCGCGCGGTGGCCATCGCATTGCGCAATCGCTGGCGGCGCCTGCAGGTGCCCGAACCGCTGCGCAGCGAGATCACGCCCAAGAACATCCTGATGATCGGGCCGACGGGCGTCGGCAAGACCGAGATCGCGCGGCGGCTCGCCAGGCTGGCGAACGCGCCGTTCGTGAAGGTGGAAGCGACCAAGTTCACCGAGGTCGGCTACGTCGGCCGTGACGTCGACAGCATCGTCAAGGACCTCATCGACGTGGCGGTCAAGATGACTCGCGAGCAGGAAGTGTCGCGCGTCCGTCACCGAGCCTCGGACGCAGCGGAGGAGCGCGTGCTCGACATCCTGCTGCCGCGGCCACGCGCCACGGGCTTTTCCACCGACGAACCCGCGCTGCCGCGCGATGCGGAGACACGGCAGAAGTTCCGCAAGAGGCTGCGCGAGGGTGAGCTCGACGATCGCGAGATCGAGATCGACGTGCGCGCCGTGCCGATGGGCGTGGAGATCATGGCCCCGCCCGGCATGGAGGAAATGACGCAGCAGCTGCAGAGCATGTTCCAGAACCTGGGCTCCGGCCGCACGCGCACGCGCAAGATGAAGGTCCGCGAGGCGATGAAGCTCCTCGTGGAAGAGGAAGCCGCCAAGATGATCAACGAGGACGAGCTGAAGACGAGCGCGCTCGCCAATGCCGAGCAGAACGGCATCGTCTTCATCGACGAGATCGACAAGGTGGCGCGCCGCCAGGAAACCCTGGGCGCGGATGTCTCGCGCGAGGGCGTGCAGCGCGACCTGCTGCCGCTGATCGAGGGAAGCACCGTCACCACCAAGTATGGAATGGTCAAGACGGACCACATCCTCTTCATCGCGTCCGGCGCGTTCCACATGGCGAAACCGTCGGACCTCATCCCCGAGTTGCAGGGCCGCCTGCCGATCCGCGTCGAGCTCGAGGCGCTCAAGGTCGAGGATTTCGAGCGCATTCTCACGGAACCGGATGCGTCACTCTGCACGCAGTACACGGCGCTCCTGGGAACGGAAAACATGCGCGTGCGATTCGACGGCACCGGCGTGCGCCGCATCGCCGAGATCGCCTTCCACGTCAACGAGCGCACCGAGAACATCGGCGCGCGCCGCCTGCACACGATGATGGAACGGCTGCTGGAAGTGATTTCGTTCGATGCGGCGGAGCGCGGGGGAGAAGACCTGGTCGTCGATGCCACGTTTGTCGATCGCCACCTCGGCGAGCTGGCGAAGGACGAGGACCTGAGCCGCTACATTCTCTGACGGTTCAGCTCCTCGGACCCGTGGCAGCCCACAGGGCAACGGTGCCTGCGCCCACGGCAAAGGTCGCGGGTGTGTCGGGCGGCTGTGCCGTCAGATCTCGTCGATCGTGTCGTCCACCCAGAGCGTGGCGATTGCCCGTGTGCAATCCCGCAGGAACTGCTCGTCCCGCGCCGTGAACGCGTCGATGCGATCGCTCCCCACGTCGATCGTGCCGACGATCGCGCCATCCACGGTTACCGGGAAAATCGCCTCCGCACGCGAACCGGCGAACGCCTGGAGATAGCGCGGATCGCGACTCACGTCCTGCACGATCACGGGCTCACCCACGGCAATCGCCGCGCCCGTGAGTCCCTGCGTCACCGCAAACACGGGATGCGCCGGCGGCTGTGTACCGGTCCACGCGATCGCTTCGACCCTGGTAGCCGTCACGTCGTACAGGCCAACCCAGTGATACGAGCCGGCCTCGCGTATCGCTTCGGCTATGGAACGCGCGCGCTGCTTGCGGGCGTCCGTCGAAGCGGCAATGGCGTGGATGCGTTCGACGGCCGTGGAGTAGCGGTCGACCATCGTCTATCCGGGTCTATCCGGCCCGGCCTCACTCGTCCGCTATCAATCGTCCGAGTACAGCCGCATCACGTACCAGAAGAGCAGCGCGATGGACGCGAACAGCTCGAGTGCCGCCGCGACGTGCTGACCGGGCCGGTACTGGTGCAGGACATTGGAAGTGCTGAAAAGCACCGCGCCGCCGGCGTAGATGACCATGCCGATGGAGAACGCCTGCCCCAGCTGGAAACCGAACAGCAGGGAAAGGACGATCAGCGCGACGACGCCCAGGCCAACCCAGAGCAGGAAGGGCCGGAGGAAGGAGAAGTTGCGCCTCGTACGCAGCACGATCGCCGTGAGAATCGCGAAGCCGACCAGCGTGACGGTGGCGGCGTTACCGACGATATCGGTGTCCGTCATCACCGCCGGATAGAGCAGGCGGACCAGGATCACTGCCTGGGCCACCACCGCAAGTAGCAGCGCCCCATACTGCGCGGCGCGTGACTCGAGGGTGTGAGCCGCCCAGCTCGCGATCCACGACACCAGCACGAAACCGCCCAGCACCCAGAGCCAGCTCACGCCGATCATCGCTTCGTAGATCATCTGCGCCCGGCCCGAGCTGAACAGCCAGGACTCGATGCCGATGAACGCCGCAATGGCGAGGACGAGGTGCGTGTAGGTTTTGGTGATGAGCTCCGATTGCTCGTCGGCGGTCAGCGATCGGGCTTCTGCAGCGGTGATGCCCATGTTCTGCGTTCCTTTTTTCCGGGCGAAGGCCCGGACCGAGTCAGGGGAGAGCAATGGAAACAGGCTCGGGGCGGTGCGTCAAATCGGCACACCCGTGTTACAGTTTGCGCCCTCCCCCGGCCACTGAACCCCCAAGATTGCTCATGTCCGAGTCGCCTCGCGGTCCTCGTGTCGTTTCCCTGTCCTGCGCGTCCCAGGCGCCTCCGGGCCCTGCGGACGATGCGGTCGATGGATTCGCGGGCGCGGCCATTGCCATCGAGGGCGCGCGCCAGAACAACCTCAAGAACCTCTCGCTGCGGATTCCGCTGAACGAGCTGGTCGTGGTCACCGGCGTTTCCGGGTCGGGCAAGTCCTCGCTCGTGTTCGACACGCTGTACGCGGAGGGACAGCGGCGCTACGTGCAGACCTTCTCGCCGTACGCGCGCCAGTTCCTCGACCGCATGGACAAGCCGCAGGTGGATCGCATCGACGGCATCCTGCCCGCGATCGCGATCGACCAGACCAATCCCGTGCGCACGTCGCGCTCGACCGTCGGCACGATGACCGAGCTGAACGATCACCTGAAGCTGCTGTATGCGCGCGCGGCCAGGCTGCATTGCCGCCGCTGCGGACAGCCGGTGCGCCGCGATTCGGCCGACAGCATCTTCGCGGCGCTCTCCGAGCGCTGCGCGACGGCAGGCGATCCCCGCGTGCTGATTACTTTCCCGGTGAACGTGCCGAAGAATTTCTCCGAGGAGGAAGTGCGCGGCCTGTTGGCCAAGCAGGGCTACACGCGCGTGCAACGCACCGGCGAGGTGCTCGAAGTGATCCAGGATCGCTTGCGTGTCTGCTCGGTTGAGCGCGAGCGCGTGATCGAGGCACTCGAAGCCGCCTTGCGCCTGGGGCATGGCCGAGTAGATGCACGCATCGACGCCGGGGAAAGCGGCAGGAGCGAGCAGTGGCGCTACTCGACGGACCTGCACTGCGCCGACTGCGACATTCACTACCAGGAACCGGCACCGCACCACTTTTCGTTCAACTCACCGCTGGGCGCATGCGATACCTGCCGCGGATTCGGCCGCACCATCGGTATCGACTACGGGCTGGTCGTGCCGGACGAAACGAAGACGCTGCGCGGCGGAGCGGTTCGTCCGTGGCAGAGCGAGTCGTACCGCGAATGCCAGGACGACCTCCTCAAGTACGCGCGCAAGCGCGGGATCCCGCTCGACGTGCCCTGGCGCGAGCTCACGCGTGAGCAGCGCCACTGGGTGATCGAGGGCGAAGGATCGTGGGACGACAAGGTCTGGTATGGCGCGCGGCGCTTCTTCGCGTGGCTCGAGACCAGGAGCTACCGCATGCACGTTCGCGTGCTGCTGTCGAAATATCGCGCCTACACACCGTGCGCCGCCTGCCACGGCGCGCGACTCAAGCCAGATGCGCTGCTGTGGCGGCTCGGGGCGCTGCCCGGCCTTTCGCTGCACGACGTCATGCTGCTGCCGATCGATCGCTGCCGGGATTTCTTCGCGGCGCTGGCGCTGCCGGCTCCGCTCGACGAAGCAACCGACCTGCTCCTCGGCGAAATCCGCGCGCGTCTCGTCTTTCTCGCCGACGTGGGGCTCGGTTACCTGACGCTGGACCGGCAGTCGCGCACGCTGTCGGGCGGCGAAGTCCAGCGCATCAACCTGACGACGGCGCTCGGTACTTCGCTCGTGAACACGCTCTTCGTGCTCGACGAGCCCTCGATCGGATTGCATCCGCGCGACATGGGGCGCGTGATCGATGTCATGCGACGGCTGCGCGATGCCGGCAATTCGCTGGTCGTGGTCGAGCACGATCCCCAGGTCATGCGCGCCGCGGACCGGATCCTCGACCTCGGGCCAGGGCCCGGCGAGCGCGGCGGTGAAATCGTGTTCTATGGAACGCCCGACCAGCTCGACACGGCCCGGGACTCGCTCACCGCGGATTACCTGCTGGGTCGCAAGTCGGCGGTCATACCGGGGGCGCGTGCGTCGCGCCCGCATGGTGCGCTGGTGCTCAAGGGCGTCACCGAACACAACCTGAAGAACATCGACATCGAGTTTCCGCTTGGCTGCCTCGTGTGCGTCACCGGCGTTTCCGGGTCAGGCAAGTCCACGCTCGTGCAGGACGTGTTGCATCGTGCGCTGCTGAAGGCGAAGGGCAAACCCACTGAAGCCGCAGGCGCGCATGCATCGCTGCACGGGGCAGAGCTGCTCGACGACGTGATGCTGGTCGACCAGACCCCCATCGGTCGCACCACGCGCTCCAATCCAGCGAGCTACGTCGGCGCCTTCGATGCGATTCGCGACCTGTACGCACGTGAACCACTCGCGCTGGAACGGGGTTACACCCCCGGCACCTTCAGCTTCAACTCGGGGACCGGACGCTGCCCCGCGTGTGGCGGCAACGGCTTCGAGCACGTCGAGATGCAGTTTCTTTCCGACGTCTACCTGCGCTGCCCCGATTGCGACGGACGCCGTTACCGGCGCGAGACACTCGAAGTCGTGTATCGGGGCGCAACCGGCAAGGCACTCGACATTGCTTCCGTGCTGAATCTCACCGTGCACGAGGCGCTCGATTTCTTCAGTGACAGGCCCGAGGCCGCGGCGCGGCTCCAGCCGCTCGTCGACGTCGGCCTCGAATACATCAAGCTCGGCCAGCCCGTGCCCACTCTCTCGGGCGGCGAAGCACAGAGACTGAAACTCGCGGGGCATCTCGGCACGGCGCAGCAGCGGCCGGCCGGCGCAGGCCAGGTCTTCCTGTTCGACGAGCCGACGACGGGTTTGCATTTCGAGGACGTGGCGAGGTTGCTCGGTGCCTTCCGACAGCTGTTGGCGGCGGGCCATTCGCTCATCGTGATCGAGCACAACCTGGACGTCGTGCGCGCCAGCGACTGGATAATCGATCTCGGCCCCGAGGGCGGTGAAGCCGGTGGCCAGGTCATGTGTGCCGGCAGCGTCGCGGACATCAAGGCGTGCGAGCGTTCTCACACGGGCATCGCGCTGCGCGCGGAAGAAACGGCGCCTCTGATCGGCGGCCGGGGCGTGCCGCGGGAGCCTGGCGCGCAGGTCATCCCCATCTCGCGCAGATCGCGCGCCGGAGCGCAGTCGATCCGCATCCACAACGCGCGCGAGCACAACTTGCGCAGCATCGACGTCGACATCCCGCGCGACCGCTTCACCGTCGTCACCGGCGTGTCGGGTTCCGGCAAGTCCACGCTCGCCTTCGACATCCTCTTTGCCGAGGGCCAGCGGCGCTACCTGGAATCGCTGAACGCCTACGCACGGCAGTTCGTGCAACCCGCCGCGCGACCGGACGTCGACGCGATCTTCGGCATTCCGCCGACGGTTGCGATCGAGCAGCGCACCAGCCGCGGCGGGCGCAAGAGCACCGTCGCGACGCTGACCGAGATCTATCACTTCCTGCGCCTGCTCTACGTCAAGCTGGGTACGCAACACTGCCCGCGCTGCGACGTCCCGATCGAGCCGCAGAGTGTCGCCTCGATCATCAACCGGCTGATGCGGAGCTACCGAGGCCAGTCCATAAGCCTGCTCGCACCGCTGGTCGTGGCGCGCAAGGGTTATTACACGGACCTCGCGAAGTGGGCGGCCGGCAAAGGCTTCTCGCACTTGCGAGTGGACGGCGAGCTGTTGCCCACGGCGAAGTGGCCGCGGCTGGCTCGCTTCCGCGAGCACACGCTGGAGTTGCCGATCGCGGACCTCCAGGTGAGCCCTCGCAACGAAGCCGCGCTCGCGTCGGCCATCGAACGCGCCCTGGAGTTCGGCAACGGCATCGTGCACGTGCTGGCACAGCGGCGCGGCGCGCGCCGGCGCGGCGCACGGGAAGACGTCGTCGAAGTCTTCTCCACGCGTCGCAACTGCCCGAGCTGCGGCACGAGCTTTGCGGATCTCGATCCGCGGCTCTTCTCCTTCAACTCGCGGCACGGCTGGTGCGGCTCGTGCTACGGCACCGGCCTGCGGATGAGCGGGTTCGATTCGCAGCAATCCGGCGAGGAGACCTGGTGGAACGAGTGGTGGGAGGGCGATGCGAACCAGTGCGCCGCCTGCGCCGGTCAGCGCCTGAACCCGGTGGCACTGCACGTCCGCTTCCATGGCACGTCGATCGCGCAACTCACGGCCTTGCCGGTGAGCGATGCGGCGCAGTTCCTCGCAGCGCTGAAACTGCGAGGCCGCGAGCGCGAGATCGCGCGCGACGTGCTGGCGGAGCTCGACTCCCGGCTGCGATTCCTGCAGGACGTCGGGCTCGGTTACCTCGCCCTCGATCGCGCGGCACCCACGCTTTCGGGCGGCGAAGCACAACGCATCCGCCTCGCTGCCCAGCTGGGCTCCAATTTGCAGGGCGTGTGCTACATCCTCGATGAGCCCACGATCGGTTTGCATGCGCGCGACAACCGCGTCCTGCTCGATACGCTCGACAAGCTGCGCGGCAACGGCAACACGCTGGTCGTGGTCGAGCACGACGAGGAAACCATCCGGCACGCCGATCACGTCATCGACCTCGGTCCCGGTGCCGGGCGCTTCGGCGGCCACGTCGTCGGCACGGGAACGGCCGATGAGCTCGCGGGCCTGCCGGCATCCGTGACCGGGCGTTTCCTGGCGCAGCCACTCGCGCATCCACTGGTTCCCCGCCGCGCGGTGAAACGCGGCTCGCCCGTACTGCGCCTGGAGCGAATCGCGCTCCACAACCTGGAGCAGCTCGACGTCGAGATTCCGCTCGGCCGCCTGGTTGCCATTACCGGTGTCTCGGGCTCCGGCAAGTCCACGCTCGCACGTGATGTGCTGCACGACAACCTGGAGCAGCTGGCGATCGCCAGCAACCGGCGGCGAGCCGGCAAGCCCAAGCTCAGGGGATGCCGCCGTATCGCCGGAGCGGCAGCGATCACGCGCGTGCTGGAAGTGGACCAGACTCCCATCGGCAAGACGCCGCGCTCCTGCCCGGCGACTTACGTGGGTTTCTGGGATACGGTGCGCAGGCTCTTCGCGGAGAGCACCGAGGCGCGCCTGCGTGGCTTCGGTCCCAGCCGCTTCTCGTTCAATACCGCGGGCGGCCGTTGCCCGGCGTGCGAAGGCCAGGGCATCCAGAAGATCGAGATGAGCTTCCTGCCCGACGTGCGCGTCACGTGCGATTCCTGCGGCGGCCGTCGTTTCAATCCCGAGACGCTGGCGGTGAAGTTCAAGGGCAAGAGCATCGGCGACGTGCTCGCGATTAGTGTCGACGAGGCGGTTTCCTTCTTCAGCGCGCATCCGTCCGTTCACCACTCGCTGCGTCTGCTCCAGGATGTCGGCCTGGGCTACCTGGCGCTCGGACAACAGAGCCCGACGCTTTCCGGCGGCGAAGCGCAGCGCATCAAGCTGGTCACCGAGCTTGGCAAGGCGCGGACCGCGCCCGAGCGGGTCAACGGCAAGGCAACCGGTCGCGCGGTGCAGGTGAGACATACCCTGTACGTGCTCGACGAGCCGACGGTGGGTCTGCACATGGCAGACGTGGAGAAGCTGATCCGCGTACTGCATCGCCTGGTCGACGCCGGCAACACCGTCGTCGTCGTCGAGCATCATCTCGACATCATTGCCGAAGCCGACTGGATCATCGACATGGGTCCGGAAGGCGGTGTCGACGGTGGCGAAGTGGTTGCGCGCGGCACACCGCAAGCCGTAGCGAAGCAACAGAGGCGTTCGCACACAGCGCGCGCGCTGGCTGCGTTCCTGCGCGAACGCGGCAAGGGTGCGGACCGTGAAGGCAAGGAAACCGGAGGAACGGCAAGATGGCCGGCAAGATGGCAATCGAACGCGTGATCGAAGGCCATGCACGAGACCTGGGCGGATTCACCGTCAGCCGCGTGCTGCCCGCGGGCGGCCGGCAGATGGTGGGGCCATTCATCTTCTTCGATCACATCGGCCCGGCCGTCTTCGAGGCCGGCCAGGGCATCGACGTCCGGCCGCATCCGCACATCGGCCTCGCCACGGTCACGTATCTCTTCGAAGGCGAGCTCATGCATCGCGACAGCCTGGGCTTCGTGCAACCGATCCGCCCGGGCGACGTGAACTGGATGACGGCCGGGCGCGGCATCGCACATTCGGAACGCACCGATGCGCAGTTGCGCAAGCAGCGAACCCGCCTGCACGGTCTCCAGTCCTGGGTGGCTCTGCCGGCGGGTGACGAGGAAATCGAGCCTGCCTTTCACCACCATCCCGGCGCCACGCTGCCCGCGCTGCAGCTCGATGGAGTGCAACTGCGCGTCATCGCGGGCACGGCCTACGATGCACGCTCACCTGTCGCAACGCGCTCCGCCACGCTTTACGTGCACGCACAGATGCCCCGTGGCTCGACCCTGCGCGTTTCGCCCGAGCATCGCGAGCGAGCGATCTACGTCGTCGGCGGTCGTGTCGTGGTGCAACCGGCCGGCGTTGCGTTCGAGGCGGGCCGGCTGGTCGTGTTGCTGGAAGGCGTCGATGTCGAGATCCACGCGGAAGATGCCGCGCAGGTGATGCTGCTCGGCGGCGAGCCGCTCGGACCGCGTTACATCTGGTGGAACTTCGTTTCCAGCTCGCGCGAGCGCATCGAGAGGGCGAAACAGGAATGGGCGGAGCAACGCTTCGCGCGCGTTCCCGGCGAAACCGAGTTCATTCCCCTGCCCGACTGACTGCTCGACAATTCTGAGATTTTTTTGCCGGGCCCCGGGAAAGTATTGCGAGTCTTCGAGCAAACTTTTCCGGGTGGCGTTTATGCGCGACCGACGTTGGTGTCCGACGGCGAGTGGTAGTACTCGCTCTCTTCCGCGAACTGTGCGGCCAACCGCTTGATCTCCGCGACGCGCGCCGCGGCCGTGCTGATCGGTCCGCAATCCTCGCAATCCGGCTTGCCGCAGGGCTGGCGCGCATAGAGCCAGTACTGGATGGCGCCAGCCAGCAGGCCGTCGGCGATGTCCCAGAGATCAGCGTTGTCGTGTTTCTCCGCGAGCCGGTTGCCCAGCTCCACGGTCTTGCCGAAGGCGTCGTCGAAAAAATGCTCTGCGGGGTTCATGGTCTTGGCCGGTCAGTGGGAACCTGCGCATTCTACCGTCTGCGCGCGTTCGTAGCTGCCCCCACGGTCCAGCGGCACAGCAGACGCGCCAATGCTCTCAGTGACGCGTGCGCACCGGCAACGGCACGTTGCACAGCTCGACGTGACCCGCCTTTTGCAAAAACCACGCTTCCGGACGGTTGCGGCGCGACTCGACCAGGGCAACGAACGTCGGCGTGTCCGTGCGCAGGACTTCGAGAGGCGTACGCTGCGCCGCAGCCACGTCGCTCGCGACCTGCACTCGCACGAGTGGCGTTCGCAGCTCAGGTTTATCGTAAAAACCCATCGGCTGAGGTCCGCGCGGCAGGCTGGACAGCAGCTCCATCCCTTTGACGACGCGGCCCAGCAGCGTGATGTTGCGGTCCAGGTGGCGCGGCGCATGCCCGGTTACCACGTAAAGCTCGGCGCCGCCGCCGCTATCGGCCGCGTTGTCGCGCCCAGCACCGACCATGGCGTAGCAGTGAACCAGCCAGGCTTTCTGGGTCGCGGGATCGCGCGCGACGGGCAGCCCCTGCGAGAACCCGACCTCCTTCGCATAGACGTCGCCGTCGCGCAGCGCCGTGAACGGCAGCTCGCTCGAGCTGGCCGGAATGCCGCGCTCGAACTCCGCCGGCAGCGTGCGAGCGCCCTTCTTCATTTCCCGCTCGCCGTCGGGATCGCCCCATTGCACGACGTAGTTGTCCTGCGAGCGCGTGATCATGAGTCCGTCGTAGTAGCCCTCGCGCGCCAGCGTGCGAATGTTCTGCACGTGTCGCGGCGCGAAGGCCGGCGCGAGTTCGATGACGACGCGCCCGGACGGCAGATCGACGTAGAGCGTGTTCTCGTCATCGAGTGCACGCCAGTCAGCGGGTTTCGAAGCGGCGATGATCTCTGACATCGAAGGGGCTGACATCGAGGGGGCGGCTGACGCCTGTGATGGCTGCTGGGGCTCCGTGGCCTCGGCCACGACGCGTCCGGCCTGCAGGTGGCCAAACGCGAACGTCGCGGCGAGCACCACGGTGCCCGCGACTCTGCCGGAGCGATTCTTGTCACGTCCGATTCGATTCACTGGGGCAGACCTCACGCGAGCACGGGACAGCCGGTCTTCGCCCGCACCTCGTCGATCGAAACATCCGGCGCGAGTTCCACCAGTCGCAGACCACCCGGCGTCACATCGAGGACGCACAGCTCGGTGATGATGCGATCTACCACGCCGACGCCTGTCAGCGGCAGCGTGCAACGCGCGAGGATCTTGTGCTCGCCGCCCTTGGCGATATGCTCCATCAGCACCACTACGCGCTCCACGCCCGCGACGAGATCCATCGCGCCGCCCATTCCCTTCACCATCTTGCCGGGCACCATCCAGTTGGCGATGTCACCGCTGTCCGTGACCTGCATCGCGCCCAGGATCGACAGGTCGATGTGACCGCCGCGGATCATCGCGAACGAATCGGCGCTGTTGAAGTACGCGGCGCCTGACCGTGCCGTGATGGTCTGCTTGCCGGCATTGATCAGGTCGGGATCGACCTCGTCCTCGCGCGGGAACGGCCCGATACCGAGCAGGCCGTTTTCACTCTGCAGCCAGACGTCGATATCCTGCGGAATGTGGTTCGCCACCAGCGTCGGCATGCCGATGCCGAGATTGACGTAGAAGCCGTCGTGCAGCTCACCCGCGGCGCGCTTTGCCATCTGGTCCCTGTTCCAGGCCATCTTCAGGTCCTCACTTGCCGTCGTCTTTTCTCAGGGTGCGCTGCTCGATGCGCTTCTCGGGATGCGGGTTGTGCACCAGCCGCTGCACGTAGATGCCGGGCGTGTGCACGTGATCGGGATCGATTTCGCCGAGCGCCACGATGTGCTCCACCTCGGCGACGCAGACGCGTCCCGCGGTGGCCGCGAGCGGGTTGAAGTTACGGGCCGTGCGCCGGTACACGAGGTTGCCGGAGCCATCCGCCTTCCACGCCTTGACCAGCGAGACGTCCGCGCGCAGCGATCGCTCCATCACGTAGTGTTCGCCGTCGAACTCGCGCGTCTCCTTGCCTTCGGCGACCAGGGTGCCGTATCCCGTGCGCGTAAAGAACGCTGGGATGCCGGCGCCGCCCGCGCGCAGCTTTTCGGCCAGCGTCCCCTGCGGCGCGAACTCGAGCTCGAGCTCTCCGGACAGGTACTGCCGCTCGAATTCCTTGTTTTCGCCGACGTACGAGGAAATCATCTTCCTGATCTGGCGCGTCGCGAGCAGCATGCCGAGCCCGAAGCCATCGACGCCGGCATTGTTGGAGATGACGGTGAAGTTCTGACGGCCCGTGTCGCGCAACGCAAGAATCAGGGCCTCGGGTATGCCACAGAGGCCGAATCCCCCGACGGCGATCGTCTGCCCGTCCTCGATCAGCCCATCGAGGGCCGCCGCTGCATTGGGATAAAGCTTGTTCACGCCGCCTCCAGGCCGCAGGGTACGCGCCACACGAGTGCCGACTCCGGGTCGCCTGCGGGAAAGGTTCGCATTGTACGAAAGCGCCCCCGGGTGCCACCGGCGGAAATCTGCGGGTGGGGCGCCGGGTGCGCCGGGGACTTCCGATCGGAAAGCCCATTGTTTCCGGCGGAGTTTCCGGCGACGGCGAACAAGCCCGCCGTGCTGCTAAGCAGCGAGCCGCTTCGGGACGGATCGGCCGCCCCGGGTGCCCAACCGGCCAAGCTCCGCCACCCGTTGCCTTGCCGCCACACAGTTTCCTGAGATTGTAACCGGCGCGCAACGAAAGGGTGCGGCGCGGGCGATTATCCGCAAATAACGCGGTTAGTCCCCGGACAACTAGCGTTCCGTCGCACTCCGGTGGCTGTTGCGATAATGCATCAGACACTGTCTTTTGAGCGCGGCTGTGCGTAATATCCGCGCCACGCCTCCTTCCCGACGATTACAAGTGCCTCGGGGGCACGCAGCACAAAAGGGTTGGAGAGCCAAGGGGGCCGATGCAAGTCGGCATCCAGTACGACTTCTTGCAGGAGGAACTTCTAGATGGTCAGTAACCCAAGGCTGGCGCGAGCCGTTCGCCTTGCACTGCTCACGAGTGCGGCGACGAGCGCTGGTCTGCTTTCGACAACGGCGATGGCGCAAGACCAGGACCAGGACCAGGTCAGTGAGACGGTCACGGTCACGGGCTCGCGCATCATTCGCCAGGACTTCGAAGCCGCCAGTCCCGTCGTGACGGTTGCAGCCGACACGTTCGATCTGTCCGGCGAAGTGCAGGTGGAGCAGGTCCTCAACTCTCTGCCGCAGCTCGTTCCCTCGATCACCACCACGTCCAACAACCCCTCCAACGGCGGCCAGGCGAACGTCGACCTGCGCGGCCTCGGCACCTCGCGCACGCTGGTGCTGATGGACGGCGTACGAATCACTCCGTCGAACGTCAACGGCGTCGTGGACCTGAACACGATTCCCTCGGCGCTCATCGATGGCGTCGAGATCCTGACGGGTGGCGCCTCGTCCACGTACGGCTCGGATGCAATCGCGGGCGTCGTGAACGTGCGCATGAAGCGCAACTTCTCGGGCGTGCAGATCAATCTGCAGAACAACGTCACCGAGGAAAGCGACGGCAAGACCCTGCTCGCGGAAGCGGTGCTGGGCGGCAATTTCGCCGATGACCGCGGCAACGCGGTGCTGGCGATGACCTACGACAAGCGCGACGAAGTGTTCGCGGGCGATCGCGACTTCGGCGTCGTGGCACGCGGTGTGACGCTGGCGCCTTCGGGTTCGGCGACGATCCCGGGCGGCCGCATCGACTGGGGTACCAACGCACCCACGCAAACCGCCATGAACAACGTGTTCGCGGGCTACGGCGTCGCTGCGGGCGCGGTCGGAAACAACACGCCGATCGGTTTCAATCCCGACGGCACGCTGTTCTCGATCGGCGTGGTCAACAATCCGCTGAACGTGCAGAACTACCGCGGCAATACCAACGACCCGGGCTTCAACCCGGACATCTTCAGCTACAACTTCGGGCCCATCAACTACCTGCAGTTGCCGCTGGAGCGTCGCCAGATCGCCGGCTTCGCGCACTACGACATCATCCCGGACACGGCTGAGATGTATGCGCGCCTGACGTTCACGACGTATCACTCGGACCAGGAACTGGCGGCGACGCCGGTTACCTGCGCGGGCGCCGCGCTCGGCTGCTCCCTGCCCGTGCTGATCAACGGCGTGCGCAACCCGGTGCTGTCGAATGATCTGTGGGCCCTTGCGCAGAGCCGTACCGGCAACAACGCAGCGGGAGTCGCGAACAACACACTGCCGCTAGCCTTCACCACGCGCACGACCGACATCGGTCCGCGCCACCAGGAGAACAGCTACGACGTCATGCAGGGCCTCCTAGGCTTCCGGGGTGACTTTGCGCTCGGCGAGAACGACTGGCATTGGGACGTCTTCGGCGGCTATGGCCGCTCCGAGGGCACCTCGTTGCAGGACGGCAACGTCTCGCGCTCGCGCCTGCAGAACGCCCTGAACAACCCGGCGTTCTTCGCGGGCTCGGGCTGCGCCCAGTTCAATCCGTTCGGCGAAGGCAACCTGGCTCCTGCCTGCGCGCGTGCGATCGCGATTCGTGCGACCAACGTGCTGGAGTTCGAGCAGACCAACTTCATCGCCAGCATGAGCGGCGCCCTGTTCAACCTGCCGGCCGGCCCGGTCGACATGGCGGTCGGTGCGGAGTACCGCGAAGACATCGCCAACTTCCGTCCGGACGAGTTCCTGGCGAGCGGCGACGTCGTGGGCTTCAACGCTCAGCAGCCGGTCGGTGGCCGCATCACGGTCGTCGAGCCGTTCGCGGAACTGGCGGTGCCGATCCTTGCCGAGGTCCCGGGGTTCAACTACTTCGGCCTCGAGCTCGGCTATCGCAACTCCAACTACAACATCGCCTCGAGCTACGACACGTACAAGGCGGCGCTGCAGTGGAATCCGCTGGAGTCGTTGAAGGTTCGCGGTTCGTACAACCGCGCCATCCGCGCGCCGAACATCGCCGAGCTGTTCCTGCCGACGCAGGAAAACTTCCCGTCGTACACGGACCCCTGCAACGTGACCAGCCCGTTCCGTTTCGGCGTAGGTGGCGTTCCGGGCGGCACGGGCAACCAGACTGACGGTCCGAACCCGGCACAAGTGGCGGCGCTGTGCGTGGCACAGGGCATTCCGCAGGCGAACATCGGATCGTTCAACCAGCTCAACCCGCAGGCCCGCGCGTTCATCGGCGGCAACATCAACCTCGTTCCGGAAGAAGCTGACACCTACACGCTGGGCGTGTCGTGGCAGTCGAACTCCGACAGCGACTGGTTGAGCGGCCTGAGTGTCTCGCTGGACTACTTCCAGTACGAGATCAACCAGGTCATCGCGTCGCTGACGGTGAGCTCGGTCCTGAGCAAGTGCTTCAACCAGGTGGGTGGCAACCCGACGTTCGATCCGAACAACGCGGCGTGCCAGCTGTTCAGCCGTAACCCGTCGAACTTCGCCGTGCAGAACGTCACCACTCAGCAGCTGAACCTGTCGATGCGTGAAGTGAACGGTGTCGATCTCAACTTCGACTACAGCCTGCCCTTGTCGGCCTTCGGTGCGAGTGAGGCTGCCGGCAAGCTGGACTTCCGGCTCCTGGCGACGCGCTTCAACAAGTGGGAGCAGCAGGAAACGTCGGTCGATCCGATCCTGGATCGCGTCGGCACGATCAGCCAGACGGTGGCGAGTGCCTTCCCCGAGAACAAGGCCGTGATGTCTACGACCTACTCGGTGGGCGACCTGCAGTTCCGCTATAACGTCCGCTACGTCGATGGCATGGAGGTGGTGAACAACGATGCGTTGCTCACCCCGTCGGCCGGTGTGGTGACGAGTGTTCCGACCTACGTCTACCACGACTTCGTCGGTCGCTGGCAGATCACGGAAATGCTCGGCATGTCCCTGGGCGTCACGAACATCGGCGACAAGGATCCGCCGGTGTACACGACGTCGGCCCAGGCAGGCATTCAGTCGAATACGGATCCGTCCACGTATGACGTGCTCGGACGCCGGTACTTCCTGAACCTGACCGCGACGTTCTAACCCTTTCGTAAGGGTAATCAGCCGCCGCCCCGTGCGAACGAGGCGGCGGTTTTTTTTTGCCGGTAAGCTTTGCGTCCACGAGGCCCTCGACGTGAACGCGAAGCTCGAGACTGCAATGCGTGCCCTGCAGGCCGGCCGGCTTCCGGAAGCCGAGGCCGCGTGCCGTGGCGTGCTGGCGGCAAACCCCGCCGACGTGCAGGCCCTGCAGGTCCTGGGCGTCGTGCTACGTCACTCGGGGAAGCTCGAAGAGGCCGAGGCGTCCTTCCGTCGCAGCGTCGATCTAGCCCCGTCCAACCCTGAGTTCCGCACCAACCTGGCCCAGCTGCTGGGGGCGCGCGGCAGGACGGATGAAAGCGTGGCGCATTTCCAGCGCGCCATCGCCGACCAGCCGCGCTTCCGGCCTGCTCACCTCGGCCTCGCGCGGCTCGCAAATCGCGTGCAGCGGCATGCCCTTGCGGAGCAACACGCCCGCCAGCTGATTGCCATCGATGCACGGGACAGCGAAGCGTGGTCCGCGCTCGGTACCGCGCTGCATGGGCTCGGTCGCCTGAGCGAAGCGCGCTCGGCGTTCCAGCGCGCCTTGACGATCGCTCCCAACTATGGAGCGGCTCACTACCAGCTCGCCGCGACACTGGCGGAAGAAGAGCGCGCGCTGGAAGCACTCGAGCACGTCGGTGCAGCCGCACGCGCAGGCATCGCGCATCGCGGCCTGGTGCTGACGAGGGCGCGTGCACTCATGCAGCTGGACCGTTACGACGAAGCCGAGCGCGCGTTGCTCGAGATCGTGCGAGGCACGCCGGACGACGTCGAGGTCCAGACCCTGCTGGTGCAGCTGCGCCACGTGCGCGGCGACCAGGACTTCGCGCGTGCGCTTCGCGAAGCAGCGACCCGTCCAGGTGCGCTACCCGCCGTACGCGCTGCCTACGCCGATACGCTGCGCCGGAGTGGCGATCTCGCCGGGTCCGAGCAATTGTTGCGCGAACTCCTGCGCGAACACGGGCCGCTGCCAGCGCTCATGAGCTCATTGGCGACGGTGCTCCAGGAAACGGGGCGACACGCCGAGGCGGTGTCGTACAGCCGGGCCGCGGCCGAAGCGCAGCCGCACAGCACTCCACTAGCGGAGAACTATGTGGCGGCCCTGCTGTGCGCGGGAGATCCGCGAGCCGCGCTGCCGACCATCGAACGTTTCCGTCAGCTCACACCACTCGATCAGCGCTGGATCACGTATCGCGCGGACGCCTCGCGCCAGTTGGGCGAGTCACTGTTCGACGAGTGGTGCGATCTCGAGCGCCTTGTCCGCGTGTACGACATCGAACCGCCACCGGGTTACGCCAGTATCGAGGCCTTCCACGAGACGCTGCGGCCGTTGCTGGAAGCGCGTCACCGCCAGGCCATGCACCCGCTCGACCAGAGCCTGCGATTCGGTACGCAGACGTCGCGCGGGCTGCTGGTTGACAACGATCCTGTCATCAAGGCGTTTCTCTCCGCCCTGGAAGCGCCGATGGCCTCGTACCAGGCCGAGATCGGTCGCGACGACGCGCATCCGCTCCTCGCGCGCAACACTGACGCGGCGAAGATGGTCGGCTGCTGGTCCGTGCGGCTGAAGCGCGGCGGCTTCCACGTCAATCACATCCATCCACAGGGCTGGATGAGCTCCGCCTACTACGTCTCAGTGCCAGCCGAAGTCGAGGACACGGAGGCGCGCAGTGGCTGGATCAAGTTCGGCGAGCCGCGCTTTGCGATGCCGGGCGCGACGGCCGGCCGTTTTGTACAGCCGCGAGCGGGACGGTTGGTGCTGTTTCCCTCTTACCTGTGGCACGGAACCACGCCGATTCACGGCGACGAGGCGCGCCTGACGGTGGCATTCGACGCGGTTCCCGCGCGGCCGAAGTAGCCGGCCGGCCCCGCCATCAGGTCCGCGAGGCGCGGACGACCCAGCCGACGAGGTCGCTGCCTCTTAGCATCAGTTCCTTTTCCGGCTCCGGCGCAAAGCCGGCGCGTTGCAGGGATTGAGCAAGTCTTTTCACGCCGTCGGCGTCGAGTGCGGCGCGCACGATGGAGCGCAGCCGGTCGCGATGGCCATGCATCTCGTCGTAGAGCGCGTTCACGCGGCCAAGGGCGACGGTCGGGCCCAGCGCCGCCGCTTCCTGGACTGCGGTGATCGCTTGCGCGGCAATCTGGTTGAGAAACCCCGCGTGCGGGTGTGAGGCCGAGCGCGTGCCGATCTGCCTGGCCATCTGCCGGATTTCCGCGATCTGCTCGCGCGACTGCGCGTCCTGCCCGAGGCGCTGGAGCTCCGGCATGGTGGTTGCAGTCGCGAGTCGTTTCAGCCAGCGCCGCACGTGAACGACGATAGGCACCGTATGCTCGAGGAATTCGAAGTGCTCGAGCTCCGTGCGTGTCGTTGCCAGCGCGGCCGAGCCCGCATGATGTAGTACGAACAGCGTCTCGCCGGCCGGCTTCACGATGCGGGCGAGCTCGGCGAGCGTTGCGTCGACATCCGTGTGCTCGAGGGCGTACTGGCTGGACACCGCATCGAACCAGCTCTCCGGGTAGCCGGTGGCTTCCGCAGGCACGCCACCGCGGAAGTTGATACCCGCCATCGAAAGCCCGAAAGCCTTCGCGGCCCTGGCGGGGTCGATTGACGCGGCATCGATGGCCTCGATCTCGACGGCACAACCCGCCTGGGCGGTGACGTCGCGCGCGATGTACGCCACGGCACCATTGCCGGTGCCGAGATCGAGCACGCGCGAGCCGGCCGTGAGCGAGCCGAAGAAATCTGCCCACAACGCTCCAACCTCGTCGCTGTAATTGCCCTTGAAAGCCCGCGGGCAGGAGTGCAACACGCCGGTTGCCCAGTACCGACTCCAGGCCGCGGCGCGCTCGCCAGGCACCGCCGCCTGGCTGGTGGCTGGCGTGTTCATCGATAGCGTTTCAGGACTTTGCCGAGTGCCTGCGAACCCGGCGAGAGTTTCTCGTAAGGCACGCGGTTGAGTGGCACGGACACGGTGTCGCTCACGTCGTGGAACTCGTTGCGCGCCGCCTCGACGTACAACAGGCCTGTCAGGAACTCACGCTCGGCGAGCTTGCGCTGAATGTAGGCGTACGCTGCCGATCGGTCCGTCGGGTCGTAATCGCGATCCAGCTTGCGCAGCCGGACCTGGCTGCCATCGTGCAAGGTCACCGGGATCACTTCGCCCGCCGCGTAGGCGGTCGAGATTTCGCGCAGCGGGGGCACGAAGTCGACATGCACCGCTTCGACATAGTGCTCGCGCGTGAAGGCGTAGCTCTTCGTGGAACCCTCGTGGTCGTTGAACGTCACGCAGGGCGAGAGCACGTCGAGCAGTGCGAAGCCCTTGTGGCGGAAGCCTGCCTGGATCAACGGGATGAGCTGTTCCTTGTCTCCGGAAAAGCTGCGGGCGACGAACGTGGCTCCCAGTGACAGCGCCGTGAGCACCGGATCGATCGGGCTCTGGGTGTTCTCCTCGCCCTTTTTCGCGCGCGTGCCCACATCCGCGGAAGCCGAGAACTGACCCTTGGTGAGGCCGTACACGCCGTTGTTCTCGATGAGATACAGCATGTTCACGTTGCGCCGGATCGCGTGGCAAAACTGCCCCATGCCGATCGACAGCGTATCGCCGTCACCCGAGACGCCGATGTAGTGCAGGTCGCGGTTGGCGGCGTTGGCACCTGTTGCGATCGAGGGCATGCGCCCGTGCACGGAGTTGAACCCGTGACCGCCGCTGACGAAATACGCCGTGGTCTTGGACGAACAGCCGATGCCGGAGAGCTTCACCACGTTCTGCGGCGGCAGCGACAATCCCCAGCAGGCTTCAATGATGGCTGCGGTGATCGAGTCGTGCCCGCATCCCGCGCAGAGAGTGGACATCGCGCCTTCGTAGTCGCGGCGGGTGAGCCCGAGCTCGTTCTTCGGCAGCGTCGGGTGTGCCACTTTCGGTTTGTGCAGGTAGCTCATTGCATCAGGCCCTGGTGCTTGAAGTGCTCACGGCCATTGTCATTGACTGGTGCCGGCGCCCCTCGGCCAGCTCGGCGAGCACGCCTTTGACGATGCACTCCGAGGAAATCGGCAGGCCGCTGTAGTGCAGGATCGAGCGCAGCCTTGACTTCGCGACGCCGGTTTCCAATGTCAGCAGGGAACGCAGCTGCGCATCGCGATTCTGCTCCACGATGAACACGACTTCGTGCGAATGCAGGAACTGCTCCACCTCGGTGCCGAACGGGAATGCGCGCAGGCGCATGTAGTTCACGCCCACGCCGCGCTGCTGCAGGATGTCGAGCGCCTCGCGCACAGCGCCATCCGAGCTGCCGACCGACACGATGGCCGCGTCGAACGCACCGCGTCGATCGATCAGGGCGGGCGGCACGAGTCGCGCGGCGGTGGTGAACTTGCGGCGCAGCCGGTCGAGCACGATCTGGTACTCGGTCGAGTCCTCGGTGTAACCGCCGAACTGCGTATGCCCCGAGCCGCGCGTGAAGTACGCGGCCTTCGGGTGCACGCCCGGGAACGTACGATACGGAATGCCGTCCTCGTCCACGTCCATGTAGCGGAAGAACCTGTCGATCTTCTTCAGGTCTGCGGCGCCCAGCACCTTGCCGCGGTCCGGACGATAGCCGTCGTCCCAGGTGAGGTCGCGGCACATCCAGTCGTTCATGCCGATGTCGAGGTCGGAGAGCACGAAGACCGGTGTCTGCAGGCGCTCGGCGAGATCGAACGCCTGGACTGCCATGGTGAAGCATTCTTCGGGGTTCGCCGGGAAGAGCACGACGTGACGCGTGTCGCCGTGCGAGGCGTACGCGCACATCATGATGTCGCCCTGCTGGGTCCGCGTCGGCATGCCGGTCGAAGGACCGACACGCTGGACGTCGAAAATGACCGCCGGGATCTCGGCGTAATACGCCAGCCCGATGAATTCGTTCATCAGGGAAATACCCGGGCCGCTCGTGGGCGTGAAAGCGCGCGCGCCATTCCACGAGGCCCCGAGGACGATGCCGATCGCGGCGAGCTCGTCCTCCGCCTGGATGATCATGAAGTTCTTCCTGCCCGTTTCGGCATCGACGCGCAGTTTCTGGCAGAAGCTCTTGAACGCATCCATGAGCGAAGTCGACGGCGTGATCGGGTACCAGGCTCCGACCGTGGCGCCCGCGTACACGCAGCCGAGCCCGGCGGCGGTGTTGCCGTCGATCATGATGTGCCCGCTGGTCTTGTCCATCGCGCGCACGCGCAACGGCAGGGGGCAATCGAAATTCTGCTTCGTGTAGTGATAGCCGAGCTCGATGGCCTTCAGGTTCGTGGCTACCAGCTGCTGCTTGCTCGCGTAGGTCTCGTTCAGCAGCTCCTTGATCTTCTCCATGTCGATGTCGAGCAGCGCGGCCAGCACGCCGACATAGGAGATGTTCTTCATCAGGATGCGCGCGCGCACGCCCTGGAAGTTCTCGTTGCACAGCCGCGCCAGCGGCACGCCGATGATGGTGATGTCCTCGCGTTGCAGCAGCGTCGGCCGCGGCCAGGTCGAGTCGTACACGAGGTAGCCGCCGGGGCTCACTTCCTTGACGTCGCGCGCGTAGGTCTCGGCGTTCATGGCAACCAGCACGTCCACGCGCCCGGAGCGCGCGACGTAACCGTCCCGGGTCACGCGGATCTCGTACCACGTGGGCAGGCCCTGGATGTTCGAGGGGAAGTAGTTCTTCCCCATCACGGGCACGCCCATGCGGAAGATCGCCTTCATCAGCAGCGTGTTGGCACTGGCCGAGCCCGTGCCATTCACGTTCGCCAGCTTGATGACGAAATCGTTCTCGCGGTTCATGCGCGCGCCTGTTTTGCGGTGGGCACGACCTGCTCGGGCGTTGCCGGTGCGTGCGGCCGGGAGGCGGGGCCCTGTCCACCGGCCTCGTTGAAGTCGTGTCGTTCGGGTCCGCCGGCGTGTTGGATCACGATCGTGGACTTCTGCATGTCCCAGGCGGCCGTCGGACATCGCTCGGCGCACAGCCCGCAGTGCACGCAGACATCCTCGTCCTTCACCATGACACGCGCCGTGTGCTTGAGCGGCTCGGAAACGAAGAGAGCCTGCTGCAGATTCCGGGCGGGCGCCTTCAGTCGCGAGCGCAACTCCGCTTCAGTTCCATTCGCGGTGATGGTCAGGCAATCGACGGGACAGATGTCGATGCACGCATCGCACTCAATGCAGAGCTTGGCTTCGAACACGGTCTGCACGTCGCAATTGAGACAGCGCTGCACTTCGTCGGCGGTCTGTTCCGGCGTGAAACCCAGCTCGACCTCGATATTGAGCTTGCGAAACCGCTCCTTGAGGCTGACGTGCGGCATCAGGCGGCGTTCCGCCGGGTTGTAGTCGTTCGCATACGACCACTCGTGGATGCCCATCTTGCGGCTGGAGAGCTTCACGCCGCTGGGCGGACGTTCGACGATCGGTTGCGCGTTGCAGTGCTTATGGATGGAGATGGCTGCCTGGTGGCCATGCTCCACTGCCCAGATGATGTTCTTCGGGCCGAAGGCGGCATCGCCACCGAAGAACACGCCGGGCCGCGTCGACTGGTACGTGACGGGATCGACCACGGGCACGTGCCACTTGTCGAACTCGAGGCCGAGATCGCTTTCGATCCAGGGAAACGCGTTCTCCTGGCCGATCGCGAGGATCACGTCGTCGCAGGGAATGAACTCCTCGCCTGTCACGCGCTCGGCCTTGATGCGTCCCTGGTCGATGTCGTACTCCATGCGGTCGAACAACAGGCCGGTGAGCTTTCCCTGCTCGATCACGAAGCGCGTGGGAGAATGGTTGACGACGATCTCGACGCTCTCCTCCTCGGCGTCCTCCAGCTCCCAGTCGGAAGCCTTGAAGAAGCCACGCGGCTTGCGCGCCATCACTTTCACGGTCTTTGCGCCGAGGCGCAGCGACGTGCGGCAGCAATCCATCGCCGTGTTGCCGACGCCGATGATGAGCACGCGCTCGCCGATGCGGTCGATGTGACCGAAGGCGACGGACTCCAGCCAGGTGATGCCGATGTGGATCCTGCTGTTTTCTCCCTGGGTGTCATGACGGCCGGGCAGCTCGAGTTCCTTGCCCTTGGGTGCGCCGGAGCCGACGAACACAGCGTCGAACTCCTGCGACTCGAGTAGCGCGCGCATGCTGTCGATGCGCGTGCCGAGTCGCAGGTCGACACCCATGTCGACGATCATCGCGATTTCTTCGTCGAGCACCTCGCCCGGCAGGCGAAACGCGGGGATGTTGGTGCGCATCAGTCCGCCCGGACGGTCGAACGCCTCGAAAATCGTCACCTCGTAACCGAGCGGCATCAGGTCGTTGGCCACCGTGAGCGAAGCGCAGCCCGCGCCGATGCAGGCGATGCGCTTGCCGTTCTTCTGCGCCGGGATCTGCGGCAGCCGCGAACTGATGTCGCCACGCAGGTCCGCGGCGACGCGCTTCAGGCGGCAGATCGCGACGGGTTTCTGCTCGATGCGGCCGCGCCGGCACGCCGGCTCGCATGGCCGATCGCAGACACGCCCGAGGATGCCGGGGAAAACGTTCGACTCACGGTTGACCAGGTACGCGTCGTCGAAACGCCCCTGCGCGATGAGGCGGATGTACTCGGGCACGTCGGTGTGCGCCGGGCACGCCCACTGGCAGTCGACGACGCGATGGTAGTAATCGGGATCGCGGGTATCGGTCGGATTCATGCGCCCCCGCCCCTGGATGGCGCCGGCGCGAGCCGTTCCTGTCTCGTTTTCTCTCCTGGCGCCTCTTCAGGCGTGGTGCTGGCTGAAACGCAGGTACTGGGCGCCATCCATGAGGCGCTCGAAACTGCGCTCGCTGATATGCACGAGTTCTTCATGGTCCCCTGCTTCGAGATAGATATCGGTCTGCTCGCGCAGCGCCGAGTCGACGATGGTCGGAATTCCGTATTCCAGCCCGAGCGCGGGTACGGCACCCCGCTGGCAATCCGCGAACAGGCCGGCGAGATCCTGCTCGGTCGCGAGACCGAGGCGCCGGTGCAGAGTGGAATTGAGCACTTCGGGGAGGATGCGATGCGTCGCCGGCAGGACTGCCAGCACGTATCCATGCTCGTCTTTCAGCACGACGGCCTTGGCGATGCGGTCGCCCCGAACGTGCGCCGCCTGCGCCACGCGCGAGCTCGAAGCGGCGTGGGGATGACGCAGGATCTCGTGATCGACGTCGTTCCTTTCGAGGGCACGGTTCACCGTTGGCGCAACGCTCATGGTCGTTCCTCCGGCCGCAGTGAGGGAAGCCCAAGTATAGGCGGCGCGGGTGCTTTGTCACTGGACCCGCCAGGGACGAGCGACACTGCGCCAAGCGGCGCCGCAGGCCGGAGTGCTTTTGGCAGTGCAACACGCGCCAGGGAGGGAGTCTCGTGGACCCCGGGCGGACCCGGACAAACGATAATGGCGCGCATGTCGGCACCCTCGCCCCCGAAAACCTGGCCCTCGAAGATCACGGTGAAGCGCAAGTCGCGCGTGCTCGACGTGACTTTTTCCGACGGGCAACGCTTCGAGTTGCCCTTTGAGTACTTGCGCGTGTATTCGCCGTCAGCCGAGGTGCAGGGACACGGGCCCGGACAGGAAGTCCTGCAGTTCGCGAAGGAGAACGTGCGGGTGACGGGAGCCGAGCCCATTGGCCATTACGCTGTGCGCCTCATCTTCGACGATGGGCACGACTCGGGCCTCTACACCTGGAAGTACCTGTATGAGCTGGGCGCTGAATACGAAATGCGCTGGCAGCGATACCTGGAGCGCCTGGCGGGTTACGGCTATCAGCGCAAGCCAGTAAGCGAATAGCTTACTTACACGCCCGCGGCTTGAGCCGCGAACCCGTGTACTTCTCACACTCTGCCTTCTTGCGCTGAGCTTCCTTGGCCGCCGCTGCAGCTGCGGCCGCTTCAGCTTCGGCTTCAATTTTTGCTGCGGTTTCTGCGGCGGCGGCTTCGCTCGCAGCTGCCTCGGCACTTCCTTCGGCTTGCGCGGCGGCCTCTTTGACTTCAGAGGCCGCTTCCTCATTCGCAGCTTCCGCATCCTTCACTGTGCTCTCGGCCGTGTCGGCGGCCTCGGAAGCAGCAGTCGATTCGGTCATGTCAGCGTCGGCTCCGCGCGACCCGATCTCGGGCTGGTCGGCCCGGCCGGTGCCGGGTGAGGCGGCCATCACTGCGACAGCAGCGAACAGGGTCAACAGGAATGAGCCGGCGATACGCGCCATGATCCAAGTCCTCTGCGCGCTTCCGCGCAACGTTGTCGAGGGGATGGAGTCATTCTATACGAACAACTACGTACAAAAAAGGTCGTGGGACGGCCGTGCGCGCCGGGCCGGCATCCAGCGAGCGGGAGCGGGCCGCAAGCCCGACAGCGAAGGCGGGACAGCGACTGAGTACAATTGTTTTCTTTGCGGCGTTTCCTTCTTATGTCCGGTTCGTGTGCGGAAGGCGAACAGAGGCCAACTTGAGCAGCAGCGGCCCGCCCGGCGGTGATCCGAAGGTCGATTTCGGCTTCGAACAGGTGGCTCGCGCCGACAAGGCACGGCGCGTGCGCGGCGTATTCGACTCGGTCGCCGGCAACTACGACCTGATGAACGACCTGATGTCGGGCGGACTGCACCGGCTCTGGAAGCAGTTCACCCTGGCCTTGACCCTGCTCAAACCGGGACAGCAAGCCCTCGACGTGGCCGGTGGCACGGGCGATCTCGGCATCGGGCTCGCGCGCCAGGTGGGGAATGAGGGTCTCGTCGTCGTCTCGGACATCAACGAAGCAATGCTGGCCCGAGGCCGCGCGCGCCTCACCGATGCCGGCGTCGTGCGCAACGTGTCGTACGCAATCGCCAACGCGGAGCGGTTACCGTTTCCGGACGCGCGCTTCGATTGCGTGACGATCGGCTTCGGACTGCGCAACGTCACCGACAAGGCCGCTGCGCTCGCCTCGATGCACCGCGTCCTCAGGCCCGGCGGCCAGCTGCTGGTCCTGGAGTTTTCGCACCCCACGGCGCCCGGACTGAAGCCGCTCTACGACGCGTACTCGTTTCGGGTCCTGCCGTTGCTCGGCAAGCTCGTGGCCGGTGACGAGGCGAGCTACCGCTACCTCGCCGAATCGATTCGCAGGCATCCCGGCCAGGAAGAGTTGCTCGAGATGATGCGTACTGCCGGTCTCGAGGGCTGCCGCTATCACAACCTGAGCGGTGGGATCGTGGCCGTGCATCGCGGCTACCGTTACTGACTCCAAGGCCATTGCCCAGTGCTGCTCGAACAGATCGCCGCGCTCGTCAATCGCAACATCGCCGGTTCGGCGCGGGCGCGCATCCTGGCGTCGCGACTCGAAGGACGCGCCATGAGCGTGTCGGTGTCCGCGCCATTCCCCGTGAGCGTTCGCGTGAGCATCGAGGCGGGCGACCTGGTGCTCTCACGCGATCCGGAACCCGGTACTGCCGACGTGTCGATCTCCGGCACGCCACTCTCATTGCTGCCGCTGCTTGGCGCGGATGCCCGCGCGCACATGCAGTCAGGCGCAGTCGATGTGAAAGGCGATGCCGAGATCGCGCAGGCTTTCCACGAACTGTTGCATGCGGCACGACCGGAGCTCGAGGAAGAGTTGTCGCGGCACGTGGGCGATGTCGCCGCGCGGCAGATCGGCAACGCCCTGCGCTCGGTGACCGACTGGAGCCGCAGGACCGCATCGACTTTCGCCGACAACGTGTCCGAGTTCCTGCAGGAGGAGAGTCGCGATCTCGTGTCGCGCACCGAGGGCGAGGAATTCAACGCGGCCGTCGACGAGTTGCGCGAGGCGGTGGACCGGATTGCGGCGCGGATCGACCTGCTCGGGCGGGGTCGCTCGTGAATACGCGGGTCATCCTGCGCCTGCTCGGAATACAGCGCGTGCTCGTGCGGCACGGCCTCGGCGAGTACGTTCGCGCCACGCACCTGTACCGGCCGATGCTGCTCCTGCAGTTCCTGTCGTTCTGGACGTGGTTCCAGCGCAGCCCGGGAGAGACGCGGGGCGCACGCCTGCGGCTCGCTCTCGAGGAACTCGGCCCTATCTTCGTGAAATTCGGGCAGGCGCTGTCGACTCGTCGCGACCTCTTGCCACTCGACCTCGCGGACGAACTGGCCAGGCTCCAGGACGCGGTACCGCCGTTCCCGGGTTCCGTCGCGTGCGCCAGCGTCGAGCGTGCGTACGGTCGCAAGCTGGACGAAGTGTTTGCGTCCTTCGACGAGAACCCGCTCGCCGCTGCTTCCATCGCTCAGGTGCACGGCGCGACACTGCTCAACGGCAAGGAAGTCGTGGTGAAAGTGCTGCGGCCCGAGATGGATCGCGTTATCCGGCGCGATCTCGAGGTGCTGTACGCGCTCGCTTCGCTCGCGCAGCGCTACTGGCCCGAGGGACGACGCCTGCGCCCGGTGGAGGTGGTGCGCGAGTACGAGAAGACCATTCTCGACGAGCTCGACCTGATGCGCGAAGCCGCGAACGCCTCGCAGCTCAAGCGCAATTTCGCAGGTTCCGAGCTGCTGTACGTGCCCGAGGTGTACTGGGACTACTGCCGCCCGCACGTCATGGTCATGGAGCGCATTCGCGGCGTTCCCATCAGCGCCGTCGGGCGGCTCAAGGACCTGCACGTCAACATTCCGCGGCTCGCGGAGAACGGCGTGGAGATCTTCTTCACCCAGGTGTTCCAGCACAACTTCTTCCATGCCGACATGCACCCCGGCAACATTTTCGTGCTCACGGAAGATCCCGACCATCCGCGCTACGGCGCAGTGGACTTCGGCATCGTCGGCACGCTGAGCCCGCGCGACCAGTACTACCTGGCGGAGAATTTCCTCGCGTTCTTCGATCGCGACTACCACCGCGTCGCGCGGCTGCACGTCGACTCGGGCTGGGTGCCGCCCGAAACCCGTGTCGATGAGCTGGAATCGGCCGTGCGGACGGTGTGTGAGCCCATCTTCAACAAGCCGCTGAAGGATATTTCGTTCGCGCAGGTGTTGTTGCGGCTGTTCGAAACGGCACGGCGCTTCAACATGGAAGTGCAGCCGCAGCTGGTGTTGCTGCAGAAGACGCTGCTCAACATCGAAGGACTCGGGCGGGAGTTGTACCCGGAGCTGGACCTGTGGAAGACCGGCCAGCCGATCCTGCGCGAATGGATGCGCGAGCGCGTGAGCGGCCGGGCAGTGCTCGAGCGCTTGCGCACGCAACTTCCGGATCTCGCCGAGGCGGCGAAGCACGTGCCGCAGCTCGTGCAGGGCATCATCCGGCAGGCCGCGGACGGAAAATTCCGCCTGCAGGTCGAGTCCCCCGGCATCGAGGAACTGAAGCGCACCGTGGAAGCGACGAATGCGCGGCGCGACGCGATCACGGTGGCGAGCGTCCTGCTCGGCGCCGGCCTGGTCTGGCTCGGGATCGATCACAATCCCGCGTGGCCCGGCATCGTGCTCGCCACGTTCGGCGCGACCTGGCTGCTGCTGCGCTGGCACGACCGGCGCTGACGTCAGGCGGTTTCCCGAGATGAGTCTTCCTGGAAGGCAGCGCGGCTGGAAGGTTCGATCCACGTAGCGATCGCGCGAGCGCAAGCCTCACCGCCGTCGTCGTAGAGCGCCGTACCGACGATGTGCTTGCGCCCCTCTTGCGAGATGCGCCAGCCAACGAGCACGCAGGATTCCGCCGCGTGCACGCGCCGGTCGATCCGGGCCGCAATCTGGCCGAGGACCATCACGCGCTGATCGCCCACGGCCGCGGAGTAGCCGGGGCAGTCGAGCGAAGCCCAGATGAACTCGGCGCGAACCTTGCCATCACCGGCACACAGGGATTCATCCGGAATCCACGGCGCCGCGACGCGTTCGCCGCCCGCCAGTGGGCCCGCGAAGATGCGCAGTCCATCGCCGCGCGCGCGCTGCGGACCGCAGACGAAACAGGTTGGAAACGCGTGTTGCCGGAAGCCGCCATAGTTGCGCGAAGCCGCCAGCGCGTCGACGTAGGCTGGCGGCTCCGGCACTTCGAGGGAAAACTGGAACGGCTCGGCTTCGGCAATCACCTTATCGTTTTGCCGCAGCTCGAGGCGCCCTTCCGGCAGGTGCCGGACGACCAGTGCAGTGCCGAGCGGAGGTGGCTGTCGCAATCGCACGCGCACGGACCGATCCGAATGGTTGGCCAGCATGCCCGCGGAGTAGCCGCCATTGCCCGACTCGGCGGGCCCGCAGAAGCGGTTTGCAATCGTGATGATCTCCACTCGCTCGCCTTGCCCGAAAAGCTGCCCGGTTGGTAGTTAATGATGATAATTATGCCTTTCCCTGGTCACGGTCTCACCTGGAGAACTTCATGCCCGCGTCCCGTGCTTCCCGCTACCCAGCAGCGGCCCTCCGCGTCATGGCCTCATCGCTCGCGCTCGCGGTCACCTTCTTCTCGTTCGCTCATGCGGGCGCGAAGGACGTAAAGACGATCTACTCGGTGATCGAGGAACGCCGGGCGACGGACCGCCAGCTCGCCGACCGGATCTGGGGTCACGCGGAGGTGGGCTACAAGGAAAAGGAAAGCTCGGCGTTGCTGCAGGAAACGCTCCGCACCGCGGGCTTCGACGTGAAATCCGGAATCGCGGGCATCCCGACGGCTTTCGTCGCTGCCACTGGCAGCGGCAAGCCGGTCATCGGCATCCTCGCGGAGTTCGATGCGCTTCCCGGCATTTCGCAGGATGCAGTCCCCGAGCGGGCGCCCGTGAAAGGCCGGCCGGCCGGTCATGCCTACGGTCATCACCTGTTTGGCACGGGTTCCACGTCGGCCGCCATCGCAGTGAAGAAGTGGCTCGAAGAGACGGGCCGCGCGGGCACGCTTCGACTTTACGGAACGCCAGCCGAAGAAGGTGGCGCGGGCAAGGTGTACATCGCGCGCGCGGGGCACTTCGAAGATGTCGACGTGGTGCTGCACTGGCACCCGGACGACGTGAACAACGCCAGCCCGACTACGTCACTCGCGAATCGCTCGGCCAAGTTCCGCTTCCAGGGCCAGTCCGCGCACGCGGCTGGCGCGCCCGACCAGGGGCGCTCCGCGCTCGACGGCGTCGAAGCCATGAACTACATGGCGAATCTCATGCGCGAGCACATGCCGCAGGAAACGCGCATGCACTACGTGATCACCAGTGGCGGCTCGGCACCAAACGTCGTGCCGGATTACAGCGAGGTTTTCTACTACCTGCGGCATCCGGACCCGCGCGTGCTCAACCAATTGTGGGATCGCTTGCTGAAAACGGCGGAAGCAGGCGCCCTGGGCACGGGCACGCGTGTCGAGCACGAAGTGATCCACGGCGCCTACAGCCTGCTGAACAACGAAACGCTGGCGAAAGTCGTGGACCAGGAATTGCGTGCCGTCGGCGGCTTCGCCTACACGGCGGAGGAACACGCGTTCGCGCAGAAGATCCAGTCCACGCTGATGGACCCGCGCCCGATCGAGTCGGCTGCGCAGGTGCAGCCGTACAAGCCGGAACAGCAATACGGTTCGACTGACGTTGGCGACGTGAGCTGGCTGGTACCGACAGTGGGCCTGCGTGCTGCGACGTGGGTTCCAGGCACGCCGGCGCACAGCTGGCAGGCCGTCGCGGCCGGCGGCATGAGCATCGGTCACCGCGGCATGGAAGTGGCATCGAAAACGCTCGCACGCACGGCGGTCGTGCTCTACCAAGACCCGAAACTGATCCGCGCGGCGCGCGCGGAGTTCGAGCGCAAGCGCGGCAACTTCCAGTACCAGCCGCTGCTGGGCGATCGCGATCCGCCACTCAACTATCGTGACTGAAGGAGAACTCGAGCACTTCGCCCTCGCGTTGCCACGTGACCTGGTCGCGGCGAACCGTCAGGAACCAGCTTTCCTGCCGCAGCGGCCGGGTCGGGCGAAACACGTTCGCCCGCAGCACCGCGACGGCGCCACCGTGCTGCGGATCGCGCACCGACGAGTAGCGGATCGCAGCGACGCTGGCTTCGCGCGCTACCACCGCAAACGCCTGTGTGCCGGAGTAATCCGTCGGATGCATCCAGGTTTCCCGTTGGCGCACGAACGGCGGCCGGGTGAGATCGATGGTGCGGGCATCGATGCTCGCCTGGAACACCGTTTGCGGGGAAGGACCAAGCTCCGTCAGCGCCGGTGAATCCGTGAGGAAACGCCAGCGCCAGTAGCCGAGCTCCGCGCACGCCGTGCGCACTTCGTCGGCGCCATACCAGACACCTGCTTCCGTGAACGAGCGAAAGCGCGAGCCCAGCGGGGATGGATAACGGAACGGTGTGCTGAGGAGGTAGTGCAAGCCGACCGCTTCGTCCGGCACGGGAGGCTTGCTCGATTCGAGCACGCGTTCGAGCACGAGCTGCTCGTGGGCGTTGCGCACCAGCCGCAGCGTGGAAGCAATGTGCTGGGCCTCGACGGCGCGCCACAGCCGCCGGCGCAGCCGGCGGGCTTCAGACGCGACCGCGGGCGGCGTCCAGGTAGTGGACGGCACGTACGAGTCCTTCGGCCGTGCGAATCAGCTCGATGGGCTTGCCGCCCAGGCCGAGATTCTCGCCGTTGAGCCACGTGCGTGCGGCAGCATCGTTCGAGCCGACGAGCGCATCCAGCGAGCGGAACAGCCGTACGAAGAGAGTTGCGAGCTCCCATTCCTTGCGGCTTTCGTCGAGCACGTAGGTCCCGCTCGCGAGCCGTGACACGGTCGGCGCACTCAGGCCGAGGATCGTGCCGAGCTTTTGCTGATTGAGACCGAGCAACTCCGCCGCTCGCAGGGCTGCCGTCGCGAGCACCGCGGTGGGGTCGATGCGGGGGTTGATGGCGGCGGTGGTCACTGGTTTCTAAAAATGCGTTCTATTGAAATAAAGCTCGTAGGTTGATTCTATAGAAAGAATGGTCCCGGCGCCAGCCGCGTCCGGGCCAACCCCGCCATCGTTACCGTAACCGGCGGATTCTTAACTCTTTTGAATGACAACCGCAGTCCCACTGACACACACCATCAGCATGCGGTGAATGGTCTCGTAGTCGATATCGATGCCAACGATCGCGTTGGCTCCCAGCTTCTTCGCGTCCTCCACCATGTCGTCGAGCGCCATGGCGCGCGTGTCGTTCAGGGCATTCTCGTAGGCGCCGGAGCGTCCGCCGACGATGTCGCGCACCGAGGCAAAGAAGTCGCGAAAGATGTTCGCGCCGATGATCGCTTCGCCCACGACCAGGCCCTTGTACTCGATCACCTCGTGCCCCTCGAGCGCCGGCGTGGTCGTGAGCAGCAAGCCGGATTTCTGGTAGCTGAAAGCCATCGTGCAATCTCCTCGTTCAGGCCGCCGCTCCCTGGCGCAGGGAATCGAGAAATCGGACAGGGTCACCGCCACGTTCCAGCACTTCCACGAGTGCGGAGCCGACGACCACGCCATCCACGTGTCCGCGCAGGCGTATCACCTGCTCTCGCGAGCGAATGCCAAAGCCTGCGCAGACCGGTCGCGACGCGACCGACCGCACCCGTTGCAGATACTCCAGCACGTCGTCGGGAACAGCAACGTGCCTGCCCGTCGTTCCGGTCATGGTGACGGCGTACACGAAGCCGCGTGCCGCTTCGCAGAGCAACTCCAGGCGCTGCACCGGTGTGACCGGCGTAACCATCTGCGTGAGCGCGAGGCCCTGGGTGGCGAGCGCTTCGAGCAGAGGGCCGCACTCTTCGTACGGCAAGTCGGGGACGATGAACCCGGAGACGCGCGCGGCTGCAGACCGCTCGGGCAGTCGTGGCCCGAGTGCGAGCAGTGGATTGAGATAGCTCATCAGCAGAATGGGCGGCCCGCCCTGCGGCCGCGACGCCAGTTGTTCGAGGATCCACGGGAGGGTGACACCTGCGCGCAACGCCTCATGGCTGGCGCGCTGGATCGTCACACCGTCCGCCATCGGGTCGGTGAAGGGCACGCCGATCTCGACCACGTCCGCCGCCGCGCACACCGCGGCAAGGTCGTCGAGAAATCGTTCGCGCGCAGGGAAACCCGCCGTGAGATAGGCCACGAGCGCCGGCTCGCCCTGCCGCGGCCGATTGCGAATCGCGTGCTCGATCGCCTGGGCGCCGTTCATGCGTCCTGTTTCTCACGCGGCGCGAGCAGCGTCTTCTGCAGAGTCGGCATGTCCTTGTCGCCGCGCCCGGAGAGACACACCAGGATGCGCTTGCGCGGATTCGCCGCTGCCCAGCGCCGCGCGCCCGCGAGCGCATGCGCGCTTTCCAGCGCGGGCAGGATTCCCTCGTGACGGCAACACTCCGCGAGCGCGTCCAGCGCCTCGTCGTCGCTCGCCTGCTCATACTTCACGCGACCGGAAGACTTCAGCAGGCTGTGCTCGGGCCCGACACCGGGGTAGTCCAGTCCAGCGGACACGGAATGAGTCTCCTGGACCTGGCCATGCTCGTCCTGCAACAACATCGAATAGCTTCCGTGCAGGACGCCGGGCCTGCCGTATGAAAGCGTAGCGGAGTTGTCTCCCAGTCCCGGCCCGCGGCCGCCGGCTTCGATACCCAGCAACTCCACGCGCGTGTCGTGGAGAAAGGGATGAAACATCCCGATCGAGTTCGAGCCGCCACCGACACACGCCACGACGATGTCAGGCAGCGCGCCGGTGCCCGTCTGCATCTGCTCGCGCGCCTCGCGCCCGATCACGGACTGCAGTTCGCGAACGAGCAACGGGTAGGGGTGCGGACCGACTGCGGAACCGAGCAGGTAGTACGTGTGGGTTGGGTCCGACACCCAGTCGCGCAGGGCCTCGTCGATGGCGGCCCGCAAAGTCTGGTCACCGCCGGTTACCGGCACGACGGTCGCTCCGAGCAGCTTCATGCGTCCGACGTTCGGCGCCTGCCGCTCGATATCGATCGATCCCATGTACACGGTGCACGGCAGGCCCACACGGGCACTGGCTGCCGCGCTGGCAACGCCATGCTGCCCGGCGCCCGTTTCCGCGACGATACGTTTCGCACCCAGGCGTTGCGCGAGCAACGCCTGCCCAATCGCGTTGTTGATCTTGTGGGCACCCGTATGCGCCATGTCTTCGCGCTTCAGCCACACCTCCGCGCCCCATCGGCGGCTCAGGCTGGCAGCGAAGGTGAGTGCGGTCGGTCTGCCGACCCATTCGCGCAACTCGCGCTCGAGCGCGACGCGAAATTCCGGCGCAGGCAGGATGCGACGCACGCCCTCGGCCAGTCGCTCCAGCGCCGGAACCAGCGTTTCAGGCACGTAGCGTCCGCCGAACGGCCCGAACCGTCCGCGCTCGTCGGGGAACGTCCCGGATGCGTTCTCGTTGCCGAAGACGCCACTCATGACGCGCCTCTCGAAGCTCTCGCCCCGGCAGAGTCACGGCTTGCGTGGCGCACTGCCGTAACAAACTCCGCCATGCGACGCGCATCCTTAACCCCGGGTGCGCTTTCGACTCCACTACTCACATCGACTCCGAATGGACGCACGCACTCGATCGCGCTCGCCACGTTGGTGGCACTCAGACCGCCAGCGAGAATGAGCTGAGACCGGCGAGCCAGCTTTTCTGCCGCCAGCCAGTTCGCGGGCCTGCCGCTGCCGCTGTCTTGCCCCTCGAAGAGCACGCGGCGCGGCAACTCTCCGCTCTCATCGTCGCCGAGGCCTGCGCCATCGCGCAGCACGGGTAACACGCCAAGCTCGGCAGGAAGCTCGAGCCCCGCCAGGTCGGACAGGTCCGTCTGCAGGATATCCGGCTGCAGGACGGCGAGGATCTCGTCGACCAGGGACTGGGACGGGTGCCACGTGACGGCGACCGTCAGGAGATCGGAAGGCGCCTGCACGGCATAGTGCGCAGCCTCGGCAGGCGTGATGCGGCGTGGACTGGGAGCGAACACAAAGCCTATCGCGTCCACGCCGCACTCGACGGCCGCGACCACCGCAGACGAGCTCGTCATGCCGCAGATCTTGATGAACATTGTTCGTCGCTTCAGGGCTCGCCGTCCTGGGCGCGCCCGGCGTCGATCATGTGCTGGAGAATCGTGCGCGGATCGTCGCTCGTCATGAGCGCACTGCCCACCAGCACGACCTGGTACCCGGCTTTTGCCAGCGCGGCCGCATCGCCAGGCGTGTTCACGCCGCTCTCCGCTACGCGCGGCACGCGGGCAGGCAGATGCGGAGCGAGGTGCGCAAGTCTTTCCGGTACGACCTGGAGCGTATCGAGATCGCGAGCATTGACACCGACGATCAGCTGCTCGACGCACGCCGCGCGCTCCTCCACGAGCGCTCTTGCGACATCGAGGTCCCCTTCGTCGAAGGCTTCCAGCAGCACGAACATGTGCAGCATCGCCGCGCAATCGAGCATTTCCTTGATGCGGCCGTGATCGAGCATGCGCACGATGACGAGTACGCCCCCCGCCCCGAGGGCCCGTGCCTCCATGACCTGGTAAGGATCGACGAGGAAATCCTTGCGCATCGTCGGCACGCCCAGCGGGGCAAGCACGTCGGATGCGCGCGCG